>Ga0123342_1000085_pt1 | contig 104456 bp, 62 predicted proteins | sample Turbeawhitnodule_FD_89960 | JGI IMG/M metagenome (GOLD analysis project Ga0123342, IMG submission 89960) | Root nodule microbial communities of legume samples collected from Mexico - Turtle bean Mexico white nodule | ecosystem: Host-associated > Plants > Roots > Nodule | place: Mexico: Nepantla...
AGTGAAAACCAGTGGCGCGCTTCTATTTTTAGGGTAAAATTGATTTACAAATGCGGTTCTAGGGTAAGACCGCATTTGTAAATCAATTTAATTACAAAAATGCCACCGCGTTTTTTACAAATGTGTTTAAACGCAAAGCCGCACTAAATAAATGGTCGTTGTTTTCAAATTTTGTACTAGTGAGTGTCAATTTTCTTTTATGATTCTAAACATTCATATAACTTTTCTACTATTTTGTATATGAGTTGACGGATCTCTCAAATAGAGTTTCCAAAAAAGTGCCGAAGAGTGTGGAATAAGTGTGTTAATAGAAATGAAAACTAATCTTTTGGTGGCTATATCATATTAAGAAGTTGACTTTAAACTTAACTCAACCTCATAAAATCAGTTTATAAGATGAGGTTTGCACCTACTTATATATTATGAAATGTTATAATTTCTAGTTGATGTGAGATTTCTAACAATAATTAAACTTAGTGTCGCTATTGGGGCACTACATGAGAAAGCAAATGTGAGTAAATTGTCGCTACTGGGGACACTACCTGAAAAACAAATATTAGTGTCGTCTATACATATGCTAAATGTAATAAAATATTAACTTGAATCCACTTTGTATTCCCATTATGGATGCAATTGCAACTTATTTTTTTTATTGCATCTACTTTGTGTCCTCATTCTAAATGTTAACTTATTATTATTATTATTAATTTTTAACTTGCATCCACTTTATGTCTTCATTCTAGACTCAATTTTATTTTTTCACTTAATTTTTTTCAATGCATCTATTTTGTGTCTCTGTTCTAGACGCTAACTTATCATTATTATTTTAATAATTTTTAGTGTGAGTTATTCTTTATTGTGGGACATTTATTTTTTTGTCCAACTTGAGTAGATTTCACTCTTGTTAATGGCTTTTTTTTATAGCTCTTCTCTTTTTGTTGGCAGCTAAAATAAATTTTTCTTGTAGGGATTATTTATAATATTTATTATTTTTAGGTTTACATTTTATAACAGAATGTCAAATGATTTTTATATATCTCCTTTTAAATATGAAAGTAGATATTTATATGCAATTGGGTGATAAATAAATAACAAATAATGATATTATAATTTTAATTTAATTTTCAAAATTAACATATATAAGTGAGTTTTATATTATTTATATATATAAATGTAATTATAATTAGACAACGTAAAAAATATCTAACATAACCCTCATTTAGATTTAAAAAATATGAAATGTAATTAATAATATGATATGAATTATTACATGAAGTAGCATAAGTTGTACATATTCCCAGTATTGTAAACCATATACGTGGACTGAGTCCTACGTTCACTTTCTCGTGCCAAAGTATTAGAAGTATATATACGTTTTGATGGTCCAGTTTCTTTCTTACCCTAATTTAAGTCAGTTTCTTGGCGGTGAACATACGCTATCTTAAATTTGCACCATTTTCGCTAGTAAATATGTCTTCCTGAAATGGACTCAGTCATTTGTCAAAACAAATATTCTAAGTAAACCCTTTATTAATTCAAACATAGCAAACAAAACAAAACCGTTAACAACTATTTTTTTTTCCATATTGGAAACAAACCTTCTAACAGGGGAATATTTGCCCATGCAGACTTACCAAATAAAATATTAAAAAAACTATTTGGTCTTTGCTTGAAAAATAGACTTCCCCATCTATATTAAATATTCTTCCCTGATTTGGGGTGTTTGGAGTGTGTGGATTTTCTTTTTTAATTTTGGAAACACATGAATAAAAGTGTTTTTAAAAATGAAAGAGTTGATCTGTGTAATGGGGCTTCTTCTTTCTACACCCCAACATTTTTCTTCCTGCACCTCCACAACTTTAAAAATCCCAAAATTGACCTTGATCAATTATTTGAAAAGGGGTACTGGAGTTTCTTTGTCACTGTTTATCTTCTTCATTCATCTCAGGTGCTGGTGCAGGGTCTTTGTAGTTGTGCGGTATAAAAATTAAGTTTTTTTTTTTAAAATCATTGGTGGTTATGGAGTTTTTGTGGTTCCTGAAAATCGGAATTGAGTAATGTGCTACGGATTCATCAATCTGAAATTGAATAATGTGCTACGGATTCATCAATTTGGAATATTACTGGAAGCAGCAATCCAAAATATTACCAAAACTACCAATTCGAAATTTTACCAAAAGCATCAATCCGGGATTTCTGTGGATTCTATAATCTGGAATGTGAAAAAACATATACAGATTCTTTATTCCGTAAAACTACCGGATTGCATTATCTGAAATATTATAGATGAAGTGTGAAAACGAAAATCTGAAGAAAAAATAGAAGTACATATCCAAAACCATAAATTTTACTTACCTTAAAGTTGTCAAGATCACCCTAAAGCATAAGAGATGTGGAGTTTTGGAATGGCGTCGCACGGAATGGAGATCTAAACACTGGGAGTTGCGGCTGCACTGGGAAGAAGAAAATGAAAGTGGAAGTTTTAGGGTTTTTAGGAATTAGGGGCATTATAGGGTTTTTAAAAAATAATAAGGTCAATTTAGTCTTTGCATAACATTGTAGGGGTGCAAGAAGAAAAACGTAGGGGTGCAGGAAGAAACTGTCGTGTAATGGTAACAAAAAATTTGGGCTTGGATTACATATAAAGAAAAATTTGCAGTGTTCAGTGTTTAGAACTATTGGTATGTATGAAATATGTTAAGAAGTAATATTTCATTTTTAGTGGTTTTGAATAGTTAATCCCCTACTTGAGGGAGGAAGAAACGGTGTGCTTTGTAGGTTTGAGGAGACATTCATTTGTTATCTAAAGTGGATCTAAGGAAGAGAAACAACTATTTATTGGCGAAAGTAAAAAAAATATAGATAATTTATAAAGAGGTTTTTATGTTTTTGTGAGTTTGTGGTGAAATCATGTGTGGAATTATTTATAAAATGGTCTTTTAAAAGTCTTGTTATTTTGGTGGTTTTTATATTTTTTATGTGAATTATGTATATCCATTTAGCTTATGTCAAGTGTGGGTTTATTTATTTGTTAAGGGTTTTTTGGTATAATACTATTTACTATAACAAGTTAAATACCAACAAAAGTTTCACTAACTGATGAGAAAGATTAAAAGAAACACAACTGAAGTGACTAGTCTTAAAACTAGCTCTTACTATACCGGGATCCAACATCTGCCTAAACTGTATGAGAACACGCTTAACCCTTATGGCGTGCACCTAGCAGGTTAGGTCATTCCTCTTTCTCTTGAAAGCCCAAGACCCTTCAAACCATGAGCTATTACCACTACACTTTATCCAAAACAAGAATTGCTACTTCGTTCCTTCTGGGCTTTTCCACTCCTTAGATATAATCTGAATCACTACCAAGAGACACTTCCATTCCAATCCTGCATATATTGTTCAGGGGTGCCAACTTAACCATTATCTGCAAACATCCTTAAAGAGATGGACATTTCGTTTGCTTGGTTAGTGTGGCTAAGGTTTGTGAAGGTATTTAGCATGTTGCTAGCGATTGTAAGACCGACACCTTGAAAAACTTGGGAACGGTGGAGCAGAACCAGTTTGTAACAGTGGCTCGGGCCTTTCAAAAAGCCATGAAGCCATTGAGCAGGAGGCCAGACTTATAACACCAAACCAGCCCTTTCTTGCCTCAGAGGACCTGCCACTTTGTTTGATAAATAGGGGTTCATACAGAAAACCAAGAGGGTGCATTAGTTGATGGAGAATAGATTCAAGGGGTAAAGAACCCAATCGGAGTAAGAGAAACTGAAATTGGTTATTTTCCTCTTCAGCCAAAATCAAGCTTGTAATAGTGCTAGGTTGACAATTTCATCAACATCCACCTTTCCCCCTTTAAAGATGCATGTATTCCTTTGGTTCCAAATACTTCATAACACTGCCACCCACACGTCCTTCCATACTTTATTTCTTTTGGAATTGAATTGGAACAATTATAACTGTAATAGATGGTTTTTGAGGTTATTGTGAAAAACTGACTTGATCCCCACCCACCTAGATACATGCGACTATACCTGATAAGCTATCTCACATTCCACATAAAAGATGTTGGATCAATTCTTCTGCCTGGTTAAGTATAGGACACAACAGAGAGGGAAGGTTGACGCCTCTTCTAGAGAGATGCATTCTTGTCGATAACTTGCCTTTGAAGATTCTCCAAGCTAATAATAGGGCATTTTGTAAGACTTTGATATCACATAAAGATTCCATGGCTAGGCATGGCTCAAGGGGAGAAAAGGATTGTAAAACAACATAAGAGGATCTAACAGAGAACAAATCATCCTCATGATCTAACTTACAATCTTATCTTAAGAATCTTTTTGGGGCTTAAGGTTGTTTAGTTCTATTAAGATTTGTGATTGTTGTTCTAACTCTCATACAAAAGGACTCCTTCTCCAAACCAAATTCCAAGACCAACCCAATTCTAACCAGTTATCCATTTGTTGGACGAGTTGCCTCTTATGATCAGAGATGAGGTACAACCTTGGGTATTTTTGTTTCAGGGTGTAATCTCCTAACCATTTATCTTCCCAAAAAAGAACTTTATCTCCTGACCCCAACTTCCATGCTAACTATTTATTAAACCTGTTAGCTTCTTTACCTTCTTCACAAAGGTTGCACAAATTCCTCCACCATTAGGATTGTGCTCTGCTCGAGGGTATTCTTCTACTAATTCCAGAAACAGAATATTTGGACAAAACAACTTCTCTCCACACCCCTGATGCGTCCACTTTCAACTTCCACATCCATTTGGCTAAGAGCACCGTATTGCTTCTAATATCTTTAATCCCCAAGCCTCCTTCGGTCTTTGGTTTACATATGCTTTCCCATTTTACCCATGCAATCTTCCTTTTGTCACTACCCCATCCCCACAAAAATCTCCTTTGCAGGGTTGTTAGCTCCTTGCATACCAACATTGGAGCTTTAAAAATGGACATATAGTACAAAGGTACAATAGTGAAGACGGACTTGATCAAGCATACTCTCCCTACATAGGTTAAATGCTTACCTTTCCATTTTGAGAGTTTCTTCCTCATTTTGTCGAGAACTTCTTTCTAGAACTCCCTCTTTCTTGGGTTGCCTCCAACTTGAAGCCCAAGATACTTAAAGGACACTGACATATGTGCACAATTTAGCACGTCGACAAAAACCAACAAATGTTGTCTCTTTACACCTACTGCTCCGATCTTGGACTTGTGGAAGTTCATTTTCAATCCAGAAGCTAGTTCAAAATATCTAAGGATGGTCTTCACCGTCATAACATCTTGGTGACTAGCTTGACAAACCACCAGAGTATCATTTGCAAATTGGAACAAAGTTACTACCACATGATTTGCCTCGATAAGAAGCCTATGTAACCTGTTAAGGGACACAACTCTTCTTACAAGACCAGCCAAGCCTTCTACTACTATGAGGAAAAAGAAAGGGGCTAACGGGTCTCCTTGTCTAAGGCCCCTTGAAGGAGAAAATTCCTTTGTGGGGCTACCGTTGATTAGAATTGACACCGAAGAAGATTCCATACATCCTTTAATCCAGTTTATCCATTTTTTGACAAGCCCCAACCTTTTCAGCATGTAATACATAAACTCTCACTTTACTTAGTCATACGCCTTTTCATAATCAATCTTTATAATCAAACCTGACTTTTCGCCTCTCCTAAGCTCCTCCACAACTTCGTTTGCCACAACGATGCTTTCCAATAGACCCTTTCACTCAAAAAATCTGATTGAGATTTATCTATGATTCTAGGAAGAACGTTTTTCATTTTGTTAGCAAGGATCTTCGATATTATCTTATACAAGATGCCCACAAGAGAGATTGTCCTATATTGATCGAGGTTTGTGGGTCAGTTATTTTAGGCATTAGAGCGATAAAGGAAGAATTGCAATCTTGTGGGATCTTTCCAGAATTCTTAAAACTTTCCACAGCTCTCACAACGTCATATTTAACCATCAAGTTTTGAAGAAATTAAAATTGAAGTCATCTGATCTAGGACTTTTTGACCCCTCACATTGTCATATTGCCTCCTTAAAATGATGTTAATGAGATATAATCTAGGTGAAAAGGGAGTAGAAAGGATTTTGATCATTTAGAGTAAAAATCAATTCAAATGCGAAAAATCAATTTGTACTAAGGATTATTAGTTGAAGTAGGGAAGCAGTGAGTAGAATAAATGTATACTCACACCATGTGATTTCTATGAAAAAAAGAATTATGTGGGATGAAAGTTGCCCTTTGAGAGACTTTAATGCGATTAAAAATGAGAAAGACATAAATCGAGGGGTAGCAATAAGAGGGAAAAGGCTTCAATTGATAAGTTAGAATTAATATATTTACCAATGGTAGAAACAAAATGCATTTTGTATAGGCCAAATGGATCTGAAAAAGTAGGCTTAAAAGAATTTTAGTATTTAGAGAATGGGATGATACTTAACCAAGTTGCAAGCAACATGATAATAAGAGAAATTTAAAAGAATAAAAACATGATCCAAAAACATAGAATAAAGAGTTCTTTGAGAATGTAAAAAGAAAAAGTAATAGATCATTGCAACGATGGTTGATAAATTGGAAACTAAAACTTTGATAACTAATTATATAGTTTTAAAAATTAGTTATAATTATTTTTACTAATATTAAAAAATATTTTATAATATTAATATTTTTTTAATTTATAAAATAATAATATTTAATTGAATCAATACAAAAAAAATAATTTTTATTTAATTATCTTTTTATAATATTATAAATAAACCTACAATGATTGTTTAGCTTAATAAATACAAGTCAAAAATTAAAAAAAAAATTATCATACAGTTAATAAATTAAAAATAAGAGACTTTTTTCATTAGAATTATTTAAAATACTCATTTATTAAACATAATTCCAATTAAATTCAATAATAATATTAATAACATATTACATGTGCACTAATAGATATATTATTATGATGAATATCACTTAAATAAAAAAGCAAAACCTGTTTTGGAAGATTTGTGGAATGCAATAATATGATAAAAATATGGGAATATAAGAATGATATAGTATGCACTGTTGAAGATGTTGAAGAAGTTGTCGGTTTATTCTCTGTATGGCTTTGGTGTTGAGGAATTTCATTTATGCTAAAATGCAATGTATGTGAGTATGTTGGGAACTACATAACAAGCGTTTTTAATAATATAATAATATGTATATTAGAATTTTAAATTAAAAAATAAAACAAATATTTAAAATATTACTATCATCACCCTTTTATATTTTACATACCGTTTATATTGCTAATTTCTAATAAAGGTCAAATTTATATTTATATTTAAAATTCTAATAATTTCGTACAAGTTTTTTTTACATTAATACTTTCCTTCCAAGTACCGTAATAACTCACTTATACCATACCATAATAAAATATAATTTTTTTTATCAAAGAATAAGATATAGTTACTTGAAAGTCTTATAGAAAAAACTTTCAATACAAATCTTTACATCTAAAATTCTTCTTAGAGTCATATGTTGGTTCCACACTTTGAATCCTAATAAATATAAAGTATTTATTCTACCAAATATTAAATTTATATACATCAGAAAATGGGTTCATGACAAGCACATTTAGTCAATAAGAGATAATTACATTATAAAAGAATAATTTAGCGTTGAGGAAGTAGTCAAAACCTCGTTCTTAAAAGGTAAGAGTTTTTATTTTATACAATACATTGTTAATTATTATTTAATATTAAAAAAAATTATTGATTATTTATAATTTTTTACCCTAGCTGATTTTTTTGTATTATCTCAAGTGTAAATGACTCATTTTTAAATTTTAAAACTTTAAACTTTTTAAATTTTAAACTACATATATAATTACAATATACCTACTAATTTTATCTCTAATTTATAAGAATAAATACTCATTTTAACATATTTTTATCAGGTAGATTTTAGGCGGTGTTCTATTGAAACTCACCAAAAAATCATCTGTTTGAAATTATTTTTTAAATATGTATTTTTTGAAATTACATTCAGTGAAATTCTGATTCATTATTTGCACAATACTTTTAAAAAACTCATAATTTAATAATATAATATGTTTTTTTGTCTTCTTGAATAAGTTTCCCTCTTTACAAGACGAAAGATAAAAACTGTAATGAAAGAAAACCTATATTTACACAAATCTTAATATATAAATTTAAAAAACTATTTATATTTTTATTTCAATAAACATATTATATTTTTTCAACATTACTTTTAGTTTTATCAATGTCATAATTTATAACTTAATAACAATAAGAAAAACTCACACATTTAAATTGCAAATAATATGTGTAAACAATATCCATTAATTATAAATATCAACACTTAAAACATTGACCCCATAATAATTTTAGAATAAGATAGATATATGACGAACTATTTTATTTTCTCTTCTCATATATTAAAATGTTTATTAAACTATACATAAAACCACACTATTTGGAAGGGACCAGCTTCTAGGCAAGTGCAGTTTAGCGTCAAAGTCACTTAATTTTGATTTGTTCAATTCAATATAAATCTGGTTGCATGTAATTTCAATTTCAACATTCAAACTGCATGCTAAGTCAACCCAAAGCTTTTCTTTCTTAAACCAGTTTAACGCAGACACGTATCACATAGCTCAATGCACAGAAACCCTATATATATACACATGCATATTATATACCTGCATGTGTTTCTGCTTCCTCCACAACATTCATATCAAAATATCTCATTTCTCTACCAGTCATTTATCTGTTTCACCATTTCAAGACACCAAAAATACATACAGAGATAACTTCAATATCATTACAGACAGACATGTCTTTGTTTTACAGAAGGATCCTCTTCATGGTTCTGCTTCTGATATTGGTCTTTCTGGTTGTGTCTTCTCAATTTGGAGAAGCCTGCAGGCCATTACAGGACCAACAACTGTTGCTCAAGCTTCCACGCGGTCCTCCTGTTGTATCAAGTCCAGATCCAATTCATACGTGAAATATTGGACAAACCATGTATCCATGCACACAAAATTAACCAATAGTGTGGATTTTTTGTAGAAATTCTAATTCTACAAATTAAGTCCTTACAGCAGTTACAAAATGAGTACATAAACTCTTGTTTAACTGTTCTTTTTGGTTGGGTTTACTCCCAAAAATGATCGGGTGAAGCCCTAGAAATACCAACTTCGTTATTGTAATGATGGGAGAAATTGTAATTTGTAATATTGAAATTAATCTTATGAAAATACTAATGTTAATTATTTACTTGCATCACTCTTATGTTACTGTTAGTACTGCAATAGTAAGCTGATGATGATATGTGTCTGTATTCTTTGTATAAGGTTCTTAAATTTAACTTAAATCTTATAAAAAATTATTAACGCATGTTGATAAGGTGAAGTCTTCAACTTATAATATCATTTTCAAGAATGGGGTTGTTGATGAAGAAATCTTTCTTTTGGCACAACAAAATGTTGGCTGTGGTTGAAATATAGACAGCGTTTCTTTAATTTCACCTTTTCAGAATGGCTCTTGAATCCGGGTCAGTGTATCAAGAGTTAGGTGTGATGGAAGGGGTAAAGCATAGGAGTGTGCTGAAAAAAGGGGAGGTGAAGAAGTCAGGCTTGATGAATGAGTACTGTGATTTACGCAAGTGCTGCAGAATTGTGCTGTAGAATTGTGCCCTTGAACCACTTAAACCAAGGGAGATGTAGATGCAGGGCTTTTTTTGTTGAAATTGACGCAGAATCAGTTTTGGAGGGTGAGCCAAACCACTTCAGTGTTCGTGTGAAGATGGTTTATGGATCATATACGTGAGGTCAGAGCCAATGCAGAATTTTCTGTTGTGTTTTGGCTGCTGTCAAATTATTCAGCCAATTCTCTAGCTTTCGGTGCCAAATTTATATGGTAGAGTCTTCAAGGTATACCAAAGCCGCCAAAAACAGATTGTGGTTTAGCAAACTCCAGAGAGCATAGAGGTATGAAGTGGCAGCTTTTGCTAGTTTTAATACCAAGGAATTTAAAAAAACAGATCCGGACACAAGATCCAAAACTGCTGCAGCCACTGCTTTATACTTAAAGTTGATGCAGAATTGCTGCATAACTAATGCTGAAATGCTGCAGATTTGTTGAGTAATAGCTGCATAATTGTGTACTGGTTTGTGGTGCAAAGCTCGAATTTGGGTCTGCAAATGTTAAAGTATGTAATAGTCTTATGTACCTTGGTATTGTGAGAACCATAGCAGCAGCTTTTATGTTTGCTAAATTTTTTTTTGAATTGTAGATACAAAGATGATAACTGTATAAGGGTTAGAACACATGAATATTAAAAATAAAAAATATATTTTAATAATTAAATTAATTATTTAAATCCTAAAAAATTAAAGTGCAAATAAAAATTATAAATTATAAGTTTTTACAAGATTCAATAAAGTAAACATAAAAATGTAAAGATGATTCCACTCTTCTTTAAAAAAAAATAAATATATATATATATATAAAAGTATATTTACAATTTATAATAAAATTTGTAATTTATCATAATAATTATAATGGTTATAGATCCTTGTCAATTAAAAATTATGATATTTTAGTAGATGTAAATATTATTTTATAAAATTAAATTTAAAGTTTATTTTTAATGATAACAACATTAAAGGATAGATGATGCTGAAGAGAGGATGTTAACTCTTAATATGCATCAATGCAAAATCAGTGAGAGAAGGAGGATGTATAAGATGAAAAGGAAGACAAAGTCTCAGTAACAGGAAAGATTCAAAAACAGAAAATTGAGCAATATGGCATAAAAGGTCTCTTAGGGTGCAGAATCTTAGATATGGTTGCTTTACTAGAGGATGAATATGAAAGAATATAGCTGAAGCTCCAAAATAGGAAAATATGATATATATGTCCACCTTCATTTGGATTTAAAAGGATTGGATGTACGAGGATGGAAAAAAATAAGAAGAAAGTGAGTGCTTTTAAATGGAGTTTGTTAATTAGTAAGGAAATTTTGAATTTTAAAAAAAATATAAAATACAAAATTACAAATTTATTTTTATTTTTAAGAATATTTGAATAATGAAATATGAGATATTTTTATTTTAGTTTAAGTTAATTATAATTTTGAAAATTATTTTCAAATAAATACTCTTAAATAAATATTTTAAAAAAACATATGAATTACTTAATATTATTGAAATAGTTATAAAAATAATATTGTTTAAATATATATATAAATTTATCCTTATATTTAAATTAATTTATAAAAATAATTTATTTATTTATACATTTTAATCATTTGTAATTAAAACATTATTTCTAATATTATATACTTTTCTTTTCTTTTTTGAAAAAACTACACATTATATACTTTTGTCAGAACATTAAAAGTTATCACCGAATAATTATCTTTCAATTAAAAATAAAATTTTAATTTCAATATAAATAGAAAGTAATTTTGTAGTTGATTTAAGTAATAATATTATTATTATAATAATTTTTATAATAATAATCATTACATAATTTTTTATTATAAATAACTATATGTGTTTTTTTTATATTATAATTTTATTTTAAAAATTATTATTATTAATTATTTTTATTAATAATATTATTAAATATTTTCTAAAAGTAAATTCATATAATATATAATATTTTTATTATTACTTAATATTATTTATTGCTATTATATTATATAATGAATTATATTTTGTATACATTTCCATATTTTTTAAACTACTCTTAGTAATTTATTTAAATATTTAATAAATTTATTTTACATTATTTTAAATTATTGTGTTATAAAATAATAATTTGAAAATAAACAATAAATTATGTATATGAATTAATATAATATTTTTTATTTGTTATTTTCATAAATTAAATTGTGTTTTTTTATTAGTTAAATTAATTTTAATTTAATTCATTATTTAAAAATAAAAATAGAGATTATTTAATAATTATATTTTTGAATCTGGAATTTTTGACAAAAGAAAATGAAAAATTATCATAAACAGTAAAAAAAGTGTCTAATAGGATAAAGTGGGATTAGGTATAATAAAAATTAAGGATATACAGGATGTCTCACTTCTTATAACTCTAAAAAAAATAATAAAATAAAAGTCAATTCTAAAAACAAAAATAATTAATTGTTATATTCACTAAAGTAAATGTAAAAAAAAAATAATAAATAAAAATCAATTCTAAACATGTTTAACTACTTATTGATTATCCATGTCCAAGATTTAACATCTACTAATAAAAAACTTCTACATCATCATCTGATTTTAGATTTTTAAATATAATATTATTTCTATATGAATGCATAAGATTCACATTTTAGTTACCCAGATAACTTTCCAATTTTAGATACCTATTACATGATGGAATTTAAAAAGTTTCTGTTTAACGTTATAATTTTAAACTAAGATGATAAATTATCTGCTCATTGCACCCAAACTGATGCTGACTGAAAGAAACTATCTGGAATGAAACACTTTCTAGGTAGCCGCATGATGTGTTTGGCGTCAGAATTACTTAATAATTTTGATTTGATTCGTTCAATTCAATGCCACTGCAGATTCTGATCTCTATATATGTTTTTATTATAATAAAATTATTAGAGATACTTATTATAATTTGTCTTCTTTATATTTTATATTTTAGATTTTTATTATAATTTGTATTTATAAAAAGCTACACTTACAAACCAAATGAGAATTTCTAATAATTAAATCACGATGACAGTATCCAAAAAATAGATGTTATAAATGGTCTCTTTGTAGTTTGAATTTTGAACCTTCAAAGTGTATGCCGAGTCAACCCAAAACTTTTCTTCTTCAATGAAGACACGTATCACTCAGGTCAAGGCACACCACCTGCGTGAATATATATATTCGTGTATGTGATTCTGCATCCTCCACAACATTCACATTACAATCTCTCATTTTCTCTGCCAATCACTTTCTGTTTCACCATTTCAAGACAACAAAAACACAGACAGATAACTTCAATATTCATTACGTACAGATATGTCTTTGTCTTGTTGCAGTGACAGAAGGATCCTCTTCATGGTTCTGTTTCTGATATTGTTCTTTCTGGTTGCGTCTTCTCAATTTGGAGAAGCCTGCAGGCCATTACAGGTCCAGCAACTACTGTTGCTCAAGCTTCCAAAAGGTTCTCCTGTTGTTTCAAGTCCAGATCCAATTCATACGTGAAAACCTTGCATGCGTCCATTACACACACATATATATATATATTATATATATATATATATATATATATATATATATATATATATATATATAAACTTTTGTTTTTCTTTTTGGAGCTACTAGCTTGGAACAACCTTAGCAAAAATGTTTGGTTAATCTCCAGTTAAATGCTCAGTTTGTAATACTTATTCAATTGCAATAATCGGACAAGTTGTAACATTCATTCATTGAAATAAGTCATTATCCTAATCTTCATTATTTATTCATCATTCCCTTTTACATTTTGTACAATATCTCTGTTGGTGATTGTCTTGTATTAATATTTTTGAAAAAATAATTTTAAATTAGTACAAAATATCATTTTTGATACGAGAATAACAGTTATGTAAGAAAAAAAAATTTATAAGGATTTAAATATCTATATTTATTTATTTTATTATTTACTAATAAAAATATCCTTTATAGTTGTGTACATTTCTTTATTTTTTTAGTATCATATAAATAAAAACAAATAAATATATACTCAGGAAAAAAACACATATATATTATATATGTTTAGGGTGTGTAAATTGATATAAATGGTAAGAGATTTATAAAAAAAAATTATTAAATAAAAATTAATTTTAAAAATCAAAATAATTAATAATTATATTGATTAAAATTTTGATACTAATTTAAATATCAATTTAAAAATCATTTTATAATATTTATTAATAATAGAAATTACTTATATCAATAATTTTTTAGTCTTTAAATTAATATCTAATTTAGTTAATATAGTTATTAAGTATTTTTTTCTATAAATTTAGTTATTATTTAATAATTTTTTTTAATATATATATATTATGTAAATAACGATTTTATTTACATAAAAAATTATTGTGAGAGACTTATATATTATGTAAAGATGAAGGGTTTTCAAGGAATAGGTTCATAAAATCATTAATAAAAAGAAGAACCTTATTTTTTTTTAACGATTATCGAGGTTAAATTTATCGCCTTTAATATATACAGCCATATAGATCATATATGGCAAACCATATACCAGCTACCAAACCCTTGTTATTATTATTATTTTTCTTGTGAAGCCAAATATATGACGTAAGAAGTGATAATTATTTTCCGCTATATATATATATATTTATATTTATATTGACATTCTATTTATGATTATTGTAATAAATATTGTAGTGATCCCTCAAAAGTATGTAGAAGAAAATAAATAACGTAACAATTTTTCAGTTAATTATTTTCAGATTTTATATATTGTTATGTACAAGAATTTGAGATTTTTACACTTTTTTTAGACTGGCTTTAGAATCCTCTGTGCTATTTTTCAACTTTATTTTTTTTATCGGCATTTTTCAACTCTATAATTTTATTTTAAAGTGTATAAATGAGTTTAGATATTATTTATATATCTATTAATTTTACTCCTTTCTCTTCTTCATAAAAAATTAGGATTATTATAGTAATTGAGTTCCATATATCTAGAGGTCTTTTCTTTAAGGAAATCATAATAGACTCTCAAAGAAAAATCAAGGAAGTTGAGCTACAACAGACTTCAATCGTAGAAAATAAAGTCCAACACACCAAGATTTTTTTAAAAAAAACATCAATTTTTTAACATATTAAGAAAGTGGACTTTAAGCCTAACTCAACCCCATAAAACCGGCTCATAGTGTTGAGGTTTGCACCCACTTATATACAATGAAAGGCTCTAATCTCTAGTCGATGTGGGATCTCCAACATAACACTCTAAAAATTTAAAAAAAAAGTATTCTACAATATTTTTTAAAATAAAATATTATATTATAATAAAATAATATTTTTTTAAGGGAATGAGATTAGTGTCATGATATTATTATCTTTTTTGAAAATCCAAAGGCACAATTTGTTAGGTAACTTCTCAAAAAATAAATAAGATTTTAGTACGTTTTCTAATATTGGTTTTCCTATTCATAAAATTTAAGAGAAATAAACATATTTTATGAAGTTTTTTTTTTATTAGCAAAGAATTAAATAAATTAAAGGGGACACTTCAGGGGTGTCTCAACCCTTATACAGAACCAATAACAACAAGTCTAAAAACATTTAAAATCAGAAAATAGACATAAGAGAATTTGCTGCATAATACACCCGGAGTGACGCCAAGGCAAGCCAATCTTTCCATCAAAGCTTGGACTCATAACAATAAGCATGAGCCCATGTCCATTTCCTCAGCACAGTAGCATAAAGATTGACCCCTAAAAAGCAAAACCAGCTCACATGATTAGCTGTACATGCAAAATTGCTCAATAGACAAAATGTTGATTCTATCCTTCAAGAGAGCACCATATAAAACTACACTTGTCTTAGGAACCATACCCCTACTCACCAGGACACTCCTACCACTCCAACAGCACCGAGCCTACTATTTTAAAACCTTTCCACCTTCGGCAATTGTCTTGGTTGGTTCGGTGTCAAACTAACACTGCCCGAACAGGGGCTCCATCAATGCAACCAAACCATCCTTCTTGCGATGACCACTTATGACGAATAACAGAGATTTGCTCCTTTCTCCCTTCACAGCAGAGGGTTCATAATCAACACGCACGTAACTTAATTCCCTGCATACCTCCTTGTGTTTAATCTGTGTATCATCACCCCATTCTTTTCCTTTGACAAAGCCAAAACTTAAAACTACAACACCAAAGCTTTGGCACTGCACAGACCCCTAAGAGCTTCCTCACAAGATACCACGTAACTTGTAGGGGTTTTTCCAGTGTGTGGCATCTGGGGAATGGTACCCACAACCCCATTCTTGCCACCTTGTGTAGATGGCTCAAGATTGACATCTCAGCACATGAGGGCAGCATGGAGTTGGCACGGAGTTGGTCCATGCAATCATTCAACATCTCATAAACCAGTTTAGCTTCTTTGGAGTGTCACATGAAACAACTTTGTATGGTTCAATTCTAACAGAATGATAAGGGACATGATCGTCCTACACCCTATGCATAGGCTGCGTGTCCTAGCTTCCCACTGGACCACACGTAATTATGACGGCTGCCAAATACTTACACATTAAACTACGCCACATCCATTTGTGATTCTTTTCCATTTCAGCCTACCAATTCCTTCAATGCTCCTTGGCTAATACACATCCAACAGAACCAGCAAACGCCCTCCGTCCCTGCTTATAGTTCTTCATTTAGATAGTTGAACCTGCATCAACTTGTATACCTCCTACTAGGATACTCCTACCATGCCAGAAGAGCACCTCGGCCCGTCCAATTTGGCCTACACAACCACTAGAATCCCATAATGAGTTAAAACATAGATGAAGATGGTCATGGACCATAATTACAACCTCTGGAGTACACTGCAAAGGGAATCCCCTTCTCGGCACCGATTGACACCAGCACTGCCAAGTTGGTTCTGCTGGAATAAACCTGCAACAGCGCCCCCTTCACAGCATCCATTAGCTCCAACTAACAGATCCAACAATCCCAGACCCACATCCCTCACCATCAATGCCTGTTGCCTTCACATTCAACATCTCCTTCCCACTCCTACACTTAAAGTGCCTTCGCAGATCCTGCTATTTGTAGCTTTTGATGCATAACAGTGGGTTCAAAACCCAATCCACTAAGGAATGGTTAAAGGAATCTGACTTATACTTCAACCATTGCCAAGATTTGATTTGTGCTTGCTGAAAAATTTCTTTTGCATCTACAACACCTTGCTTGAACACTACCGGGTTCTTGTGATCCCAAATGTATCTTACTATCGCTGTCCATACCCCTTTCCAAACCAGATTTTGATTATGGCTAACCTGAGGCAGGTTAAAACTCTCAAAGTGGGCCACAACATCATTATGTTGAACAACCAGAACTCCAATCCACCTAAAGCACATGGACCACACTTGAGAGGCATATTTGCATTCCAAGAAAAGGTGTTTACACGATTCTCCTTGACCTGGCATAAAGCACACAGGGTTGTTTCCACCAACACCCCTCTCCTACTCAGACAGTCTCTAGTAGGTAGTCTATTCAGCAAAATCTTCCATGCTACAGTCAAAACACATGGAAAAGCCTTAGTTTTCCACAACGACTTGAAGACTTCATGTTGGTGGCCTCCTACATGCTGTGTTAGACATTCATAAGCAGAGGTCACTGAGAAACGCCCTTCCTCCTCTTTCCTCCACACCTGAACATCCTTTTCTTCTTTATGCACTACTATCGATGCTATAAGCATATGAAGATCTTCTACCAGCTCAGATTCCCACACAAATCTATCGCGCCTCCACCTCAACCGCCAACACCATCCCATCTGCTCCCATACTCCTACCTCTTCCACCTTTTGCCCCTGGTTAAGAGACAACGAGTACAATCTGGGAAACTGGGTTTTTAGGTTGCAGTTACCAATCCACACATCCTCCCAGAACCTTATTTTATCCCCACATCCTAGTTTCCATCCTACCTCTTTACCAAACCACCCTTCTCCTCCCCCCTCCCGACAGACTTTAAGCAAGTCTTTCCACCACCATGATTGCAATTTGACCGTGTTCTGCATTTCCGATCCATACTTTGATTCAAGCAACTCCTTCCATTTCCCCATGTCCTCCGAAATATATCTCCATCTCCATTTAGCCAGTAGAGCTGTATTAAACTTCTTAATGTCTCGCACACCCAGCCCACCCTCCTCTGTAGATTTACACACAACTTCCCAACTCACCCAATTGATGAACTTGTTCTCCTTCCCCCACCCCCACAGGAACCTCCTCTGGATTCTGATGATACTCTTGCAGATCAAGGTCGGGGCTTTATACAAAGATAGGTAATAGAGCGGGATTGAGGTGAGGACCGATTTGAGTAGACAAACTCTCCCTGCCAAGGATAGAAATCTACCTTTCCACACACTAAGTCTATCTTTTAACTTGTTTAACACAGGTTCCCAGAACTTACTCTTCCTAGGGTTCCCTCCCACTTCAAGACCTAGGTATTTAAAAGGTATCCCCATTTGAACACAGTTCAAAGACTTAGCATAGCAATCCAGGGCATTCCTTCGGAAATTGATACCCGTAAGTTTTGATTTGTGAAAATTTATCTTCAGGCCTGAAGCTAATTCAAACCCCCTGAGAATAGCCTTCAAAGTCACCACATTGGTGTATGATTCCTCACAAAAGAACATGGTATCATCTGCAAATTACAGGATACACACTTCGACCTCCTTCCTTCCAATCTTAAGGCCAGTGAAGAGATTCACCCTTGCAGCTTGTCTTACAAGACCTGCCAGACCTTCTGCTACTACTATGAAAAGGAACGGAGCAAGAGGATCGCCTTGCCTGAGCCCTGTAGAAGGTTTGAATTCCTCTGTAGGACTCCCATTAACCAGAACAGAAACTGTGGAGCTTTCCATACATCCTCTGATCCACTTACTTTGGAACCCCAGCCTATGGAGCATATCGTAGAGAAATTCCCATCTTACCGAATCATAAGCTTTCTCAAAATCCACCTTCATGCACAATCCACTTCCCCCACTCCTCCTTATGTCTTCCACCACCTCATTGGCCATCATCACACTATCCAAAATCCCTCTTTCCTTGACCAAAGCTGATTGGCACTCATCAATTACTGAGGCATTGACATTCCTAATTCTACCGGCCAGCACCCTAGAAATGATTTTGTATATAACCCCCACTAACGAGATGGGCCGATAGTGGTCCAACGTAACAGGGTCTCTAACTTTCGAAACCAACGCAATGAAGGATGCATTACATCCCTTCGAAACAACACCTGTCATGAAAAAGATTCATGATTGCCATAACCTCCCCTTCTATGAATTCCCAGCTTTTCTTAATGAAATTGAAGTTAAACCCATCAGGACCTGGGCTCTTAGAGCCTTCACAGTGCCACACAGCATCCCTGACTTCTTCCACAGAAAACTTCCTAATAAGGCTCATACTGTCTTCCCAGGTTAAAGATTTAAACTCAACCTCATCTAGTCTAACTCCAAGATCTTTCGTTGCTGCGAATCTACTTTCAAAGAACCTCTTCGCTTCTCCCCAGACTGTACAGGGTTCTTCACACCATTGATCCCCCACCTCCACACCTTTGACTTCATTCCTAAGACGTCTCCACCTTAGAGAGGAGTGATAGAATTTAGTACAATAATCCCCATTCTTGAGCCAGTTGGTCCTAGCTTTTTGGCTCAATAGAGATTTCATCCTTCTATCAGTTTCCTTTAGCCGACTCACTAGGCCAAGCCTCTGTAGATCCTGATCATCATCTAGGGCACCATTACATGCTTGGCAATCCAGAGTCTCAATCTCCTCCAGAATCTTCTTCTTAGTAGACTCAAGGATACCAAAAACATCTATGTTCCATACCTTCAGATCTCCCTTCAGACATTTTAGTTTCTCTTTAAACACCGTAAACGCATTCCCCTGATCAGAGTAGGAGGACCACCTACCCTTCACCATGTTTAGAAATCCCCTTTCCATAAACCATGCGTCAATGGTTCTAAAGGGTTTTGGTCCCCAATCCTTGTCCACTAACGCACAGTGATCGGAAACTTCCCTCCTTTGCACATACTGCTTACCCATAGGCCATTCCTGCATCCACTCTTCAGAGACTAACACTCTATCTAACCTACTCATTGCCTTCCCATTTGAACTGAACCAAGTGTATTTTTTACCTACAAATGGTAATTCAACCAGCATGTTTGTATAAATGAAATTATTAAACCTTCCCATCTCATTTGTGTGGTTATCTCACATACTTATTCCTTTCCTTTCTCCTCGTCTTCTTATGGCATTAAAGTCACCACAAAAACACCAACCTAGGTCCGAAGAAGCCAATTTAAGAGTAGTTAATCTTTCCCACAAATCTGTTTTTTCTCTCAAGGAGCAGGCCGAGTATACGTTTACTACCGCGCACCTACAGCTTGATTTTACATGCTGTCCAACCACCGCAATAAACCCCTTACCCATTTCATGACTTTCATAGGCAAAGGCATCCTTACGCCACATAGTCAGTAGGCTTCTGCTACCATTATCCCCACCAAAGTGAATTCATCCCACATTGTTATCCACCCATAAAGCAAAGCATCTAGCGTCTGTACATACACTTAACTTCGTTTCTTGAAGACACACGAAGGCTGCTCCCTTGTTTGCTATAATTTGTCTCAAGTATCTAGCCTTTGTGCTTCCCCCCAACCCTCTTATGTTCAGGTTTACAATTATCATAAATGAGCTGGGTTGTTACCCTCCTCATGCCTCTCCAAGAACTCCAAGTCCCTCTCCTCAAGACACATATTCCTTGACCACCTCCTCCTCATCCTTTATGCAGATTAGCCCCACGTGTTTACCAACCTCTCACAGCTTAGGTGGCTCCGCCACATTACCAGATTCACGGTGGCGATAATTACAATTAATAAAGTACCCATCAGAAATGGATTCTACAGGCGTACCTTGTATATGATGGGAGGAAGCCCCGGCCAGAGTAGTTTGTGCATTAATTCTCATTGATCATCTCAGAAGAGGAGGAGAGTCCCCCAGATCAAAGAGACCTTTGATCTTGTTCCGTAGTGAGAGCATGAGCCTGTTGCCTGTATTCGCACCTTCCTCTCCTATCTCGGTTGGTTTCGGCGTTCCAACTCCTCCGTCGTAGTCTTCCCTCCCTAGACTCCCAGATTGCAAGGGCTCAATCTCCATCCCTAGATTCCTTGACCCACTTTTGGCACACTTCAGTCCGGACCGCCCCATACTCCTCCACCTGCTTCCCTCCGCTAATGCTTCCCATGTTGGAATTTCCGTTAGCAGCGACGCACCGGGCCTCCTCTTGCATCGTGTAAAGCCCAACTCCTCGTTTTTCAATTTGTGTTACACAGGGGGACCGAACCATATGACAATGGGCCTCCACTTGGCCCACACTAGGAGTTGGTGCAACTCGTGAAAAAACACTTTCTATTTCCACAACTACTTTGGCCAGCTCAGCATGGACATTGTGACTACTACACAGGGAATTACGGCCTTGGTCAGGGTTGATATCTAAGTCAACACCTTGACACGCTACCTGGATTAGCCTTTCTTCTTTCGTGCTAGACGTGCAGCCTATTTCTTGACCAGAGTTGTCTTTGATAATAGATACCTTAAAAGGTATTTTTGTCTTATTCGCACATCTCTCTCCGCCTTCCTCCGCCTTGCCACTGCCCTCCACCCCTTTTGAACAGAGTTCCTTCCTAATCACGGGTTTTATCTCCTCCTCACAACTTCTGTTCGAGAAAACCGTTTCTTCCACAAAGGTTCCAGATAACAAAGCACTATTAGACGACTCTCCGAACCAGAATTTCGTGCGCCTACCTTCATAGCATGCAAGGGGTTTTTCTTCCAGAAGGACATCCCACACCTGATCGTTGATCCGCAGACTCCTCTTCACCCTGATGTTGCTTCGATTCTTCAACCGGATTTGCAGTCTGGCGTATTCCAGATGTTCCCATAACAGAGTAGATGTGTCCACAGATACTAACGAGGCCATATCTCTTAGAACTTTTGCAAAACAACCTCATTCCAGAGAGGTAGCGGTAGCCCGTAGCACCTCACCCAAGCCATTTTTTGGTCCGCCATACACGAAATCGACCACGGTTTGATGTTCACAAAGAGGTTGTCGAACCAATCCTTGTTACACTTGACAATATCCTCCATTTTCTCCCCTTCTCTTGGAGTCATCATCACTAATCTATCCCCCAACCCTGTTCAGTCCTCCTTTGACGAACTCTTCTCTTAGTTGGTCAACATTCAATACCTCCTTAAACTGTCCGACAACACTATTTACCATCCAGGACAAAGTGTGGGATTGCGATTTGAATGTTGGTCCCTTCCACTTCTCTTGTTGCACATCTCCATTCACAGCGTCAGCATGCGATCTAATCTTTCTCTTCTCAACCCATAACTCCTTATGTTTTCTTGTGCCCCTCTGTTCTTCCAGGTGGGTGGCCTTCGTCTCCCTCCTCTCCTCCTTAGCAGGTTCCAGTTGGTGCCTTCTGTATCTTGGCACGTTTACATGGAGTTTCATACTCCCAATATATAGACTGTCCAACTCCCTCTCGAGACGTTCCACATTTCTGACTTCAAAGAACCTAACAAAACCAAACCTTCTCCCCCATCTGTTCAATCTGCGTGATATACCCTAGCTCTCCTTTGGAAGACCTTGATCATGTCCTGCTCCCCGTAGCCATGAGGAAAGTTCGAGAAATAGAAGGTGGTATGGTCGTTTGAACGCCCCGCATCCCCTCCCCTCCTGGATCGATCTCTGCCCAGTTTATTCGTCGCCATCTTTTCCTTAAGATACAACGTAGAGGAAATGATGCACTAGCTTCTTCTCCTCAATAATACTGCTTCAATCGTCACCTTTTTAAACTTCTCTAAACACCTCCCAGCCCGAATTGTGAAAAATAAAAAAGTTTTGCAGATAGTATAGACGGGTACTGAGTGTAATGTTTCTTCATGTTGACCCACAATTTGCTACGTTTCAACAATTAAAAAATATGACTTCTCATATTCCTTATCCCAAAACATTTTCTGAGTCTTAAAACCCTAGCTTTTCATAAACTCCTTCGTCCTCCACTTATGCCTTCATCTCCTTCCGACTCTGCTCCTTCTCTACTTGCAGTTCCGGTTCCTGTTTCTGTTTCTTTTCTTGTTCATGTTCATGTTCCCGTTGCTTCTCAGTCTCCTGGTAAGTCCTTCACTTCTTCAACCTAACTTTGAAATCTATTATTCTAGTACTGTGTTTGACGCTATTTGGGATTTTGATAAAAAAAGTGATCTTGAAAAATCCTTTTTAATTAATTTTGACTAAGAATGAACTTGGAAAATCCTTTTTAATCCTTCACTTCTTCCTATTTATGAAGCCAATGATCATAAGTCAAAACCTTGATTTTTTAACATATATATTTATCTATAAAACAATATCCTCACATATTTTTCTATTAGCAATATTTTTTTTTAAATTTAATAAATGAAAAATATGGACACAATGGGCTAACATAATTAAGCCATGTACTGTTGATACACAAAAATATGTGGAGTGTGTGTAAACATTTAATATTAATAAAAGGTGTGAATTGGTGAGCCACATGAAGGAACTTGATAAAAAGCTAAACTCCATAATATGCTAAAAAGCCAGAGCAACCTGGCTTAAGAATGGTGACTCCTGTACCAGATTCTATCACTCGACCCTGAGATGGAGAAGACTCAGAAATGAAGTAAAGGGTGTAGAGGTTGGGGGCAGTGGTGCGAGGAACCTAGTACTGTGCGTCTGGAAGCAAAAAACTTATTTGAGAACAGATTCAAGGCAACAAGAGATTTGGGAGTAAGACTTGATGCGGTTGAGTTTAAATCCTTATCGGTCGAGGACAACATGAGTTTGATAGCCAGCTTCACGGAGAAGGAAATAAGATACGTTGTTTGGCAGTGTGAAGGCACAAAGAGTCCAGGCCCTGATGGATTCAATTTTAATTTTCTCAAGAAAAGTTGGGAAGTCCTAAAGGATGAGGTGGTGACAGCGGTGACACTTTTTCACGAATCTGGGTGTATCTCGAAAGGTTGCAACGCCTCCTTTTTTGCTTTGATACCTAAAGTAAGGGACCCTTCTAAGCTTGAGCAATATAAACCAATCTCTCTGGTGGGTGCCATGTACAAGATCATAGCCAAGGTGCTGGCAGACAGGATCAAGAGGGTCCTCCCTTCTGTAATTGATGAAAGTCAGTCAGCATTCCTGAGGGGTAGAGGAATCCTTGACAGTGTCCTTCTGGTTAACGAGGTGGTAGAGGACTTAAGGAGAAGTGGGAGAAGTGGCTTGTGCTTAAAAGTGGATTTTGAAAAGGCTTATGACTCAGTCAGATGGGAATTCCTTTATGATATGCTACATAAAATGGGATTCCACTACACGTGGATTAAATGGGTTCGAGGATGCATGGAAAGTGCAACTGTGTCAGTGCTGGTCAATGGGAGTCCAACGGAAGAGTTTAAACCATCAAGAGGACTAAGGCAGGGTGATCCTCTAGCACCCTTCCTCTTTCTTATGGTTGTGGAAGGCCTTGCCGAGCTAGTAAGGGAAGCTATGAAGGCCAATCTGTTATCTGGCCTTAAGGTGGGAAGAAAGAACATTGAAATGGGCTTACTCCAATTTGCAGATGATACTTTGTTCCTATGTGAGAACTCTTTCACCAATGTGGTGACTCTGAAGGCAATCCTAAGGGGTTTTGAGATAGCATCAGGTCTAAAAATTAACTTCCATAAGTCAAAGTTAGCAGGTTTTAATGTCCTTAGCAGAGATATTGATTGCTACACTAGGACTATGAACTCTTCTAAGATGGGAATTTCGTTTAATTACTTGGGTCTTGAAGTAGGGGGTAATCCAAGGAAGAGAAAGTTCTGGGAGCCGGTCCTGAATAAACTGAAATCAAGATTGAATGTGTGGAAAAGGAGGTTTTTATCCATGGCAGGTCGAATATGTCTAATCAAGTCTGTCATCACTGCAGTACCACTCTACTATTTGTCACTGTACAAAGCACCGGAGTCGGTATGTAAAAGCATTATCAGTATTCAAAGGAGGTTCCTGTGGGGATGGGGAAAGGACAACAAACTGATATCATGGGTTAGTTGGAAAAACATCTGTAAACCGCGTGAGGAAGGAGGTCTTGACATTCGAGATATTCGAAAGTTTAATGTCGCACTCTTGGCCAAATGGAAGTGGCGTTGTATCTTTGATGAGAAAGGGAGGTGGAAAGAATGTCTGGATTCGAAGTATGGCATGGAGCAGGATGTAAATCACACACCACTGAAACTCTAATCGTGGTGGTGGAGAGATTTAATGAAGGTCTGTAGGGAGGGAGAAGGAGACGGATGGTTTCAAAAAGAAGTTGGATGGAAGCTAGGGAGTGGAGATAAGGCGAGATTTTGGGAGGATGTGTGGGTTGGAAATGCTAACCTCAAAACTCTATACCCCAGATGGTTCTCTTTGTCGCTGAACACGGGTCAACAGGTGGGTGAGGTTGGTGTATGGGAGGATTCGGAGTGGTGTTGGAAGTTAAGGTGGAGACGTGACAGATTTGAGTGGGAGATCCCCTTAGAAAACGACCTTGCTATGCTTATTTCAAGGGCCACTGTAATAAAGGATGAGAGTGACATGCAGGAATGGAGACGTGATGACTCTGGGAGCATTACGGTGAGGTCCGCTTATGAATGTTTACAAGAAACAGAAATGGGTCCACAAATATCGGGTTTCGGGTACTTGTGGAAGATTAAGGCGTTCCCTAATGTAATGATCACAGCCTGGAGAGTACTTTTAGGGATACTCCCAACAAGATAGTGTCTGAGAAGGAGAGGGGTGATGATGAACACCACAGTATGTGGCCTTTGTCAGACTAAGGAAGAATCGTGCCAGCACCTTTTCTTGGAGTGTGAACATGCGCTGCGTGTATGGGCTTTGTGCTTCAGATGGGCAGGAATTTTGTCTGTCCAACATAATAACCTTATGACCAATTTTGAGAGCTTTCACTTGACTTAGCACAACAAGAAACAAAATCTGGTTTGGAAGGGAGTGTGGGCAGCTGTAGTCCGGTATATGTGGGAGCATAGAAATACAATTGTGTTCAACCAAGGAGTTGTTGATGCAAAAGAAGTACTCCAAAACGCTCAGCTTAAAACTTGGTTATGGCTTAAACATAAGGCACTCAATTTTAATTATTCTTTTGCATATTGGATTCTGAACCCATTGTCATGCATTGATAGTGTCAAGTGAGTGAGGGCAGACGGAGGAGGATGGGAAGCGTTGTGAATTCAGAGATGTCACAACTCTAAGTTAGGATCTATGACATTGAAGAGGATGGGGACGGTTGGTGACAGTTTGAAAAGGCTAAAGTGCTTCCCCATTTTAGAGGTATGGCTCTGGATTAGCATTCGCTGTCACAGGGCGAGTAACTGATCTGATGGGATGCTGAAAATGAAGGAAGGTATATGGTGACTGCCAGTAAAACATAGCAAGAAGGAACCATGAACTGCAGTAGGTCTATACTGTTTGAGTGCAGCCAATGCTGAGTAGGAGGCATTGTCAAGACTAGTAAGGTGGTGGCATGGACTATGTTGTTTGTAGCTATTGTGTGGTCTGGTAAGGCATTGGGATGATGGAATGGCTTGATGAATAGAAGTTGGCCGTTAGTGCTTCACGTAGAAACACTACGCTAGTACCAAACAGTTGTCCAATCCTAACTTAAAAGAATTGCTCTCACGGTTAAAAGGAGGGTGTGAGCTAGACCTTGAAGGGTACTACAGCCAAAGGAATGTCAAAGCTGCCGTAATCTTTTAATGGCATGCAGTTTTGATCATTGGGAACAAATCAACTGTGGTGCTGCAGTCCTCTTAAACCTCTAGAGGCGGTAGGATGTATATGGAGTTGTGGTCTTGTGAATGCAGGTGCAGGTTTTATGAATTTTTGCAAGCGCGGCTTTAGGGGGGTCTTTGGAATGATATACCTCAGAAGAATATTTCTTGGGCTGGTGTAAATTGTTATGGCTCTTTTGGAAGGCTCTTTTGGAAGGCTCTTTTGCAATCTTGAAACATTAATGATACGTTTTTCTGTCTAAATGAGTCTCTGCAGATGATGGCTGTTATGAAGGTAGAATTGGTATAATCTGAAGTTTAGGAGAGGTAGGTGTGAAGTATGGACGTTGATACGCTCTGCTCCCTGGAATCATGGAATTTTTCATCTTATTAGTTGAGTAGGGTATATTCATGCTTTGTTCAGTAAATGTAGGATGCTCTGAGATAGTTGGTAATGAAGAACCATCTCTTATCTTAACTAGAGCATATATCTTATGTATACGAGTTGAGACACCCCTAAAATGTCCCATTTTTAATTCTTATCATTTTTTGTTGATAAAATAAAAATAAAAATTAAGAAGCGTTTTGAGAGCCTTTATCACAAACTCAACTCTAGCCATCAAAGTTTGGCTAATACTTCATGTCGCAAGCAAGACCAAGTCAAACGAAACGCAAGTTCGAAGAATATAAACATAATTTGAAATATAACAAATTGAAGAAAATTTGGGAGAATACCAGAAAAAATTAATTATCGATACTTAAATATAGGATCTAATTACAAAATTAGCTCTTTACTTTAATTTATATATATATATATATATATATATATATATATATTTAAAATAATGATGAGAATCATACGATGAAGTTAAAATTACTGTTAATAAACTGATATATTAATTATATTTTTCAGTCTATATATTATCTTTTAAAGAAAATAAATGCATTTCCTTCTCATAATAAATATCATCTTACGTATTTATACAAACACAGAAAAAATAATAAAGATTTTTTTATAATGTTAGATAGTTTTTTTAATCAGTAATAAAAATAAATAAATAAAAATCACTTTGGTATTTATTTAACTTCTTTAAAAAAAAAACAGTTTTTAACATCTTCAGCTTAGATAAAAAAAAAACTAAATACTGCATAAAAAATACCTTATCTCCACAAAACATACTAGTATTTTCCTTAACCAAGTTCTGCATTACTCCTTTCATAAACAACAGAAAAAAAATATTCCTCTCATTTATATTTTGCCGACAAAAAAAATTTCACCATCTATTCTTTATCCTCACCATTGTCCCTTCTTAGACTTAAATCAGATTCAAAACCTTCATCGTGTTCGTGTTCTCATCACACAGCTTTTCGATTCCCAAAGCTACAAATTTGATTTGAAAAACAGATTATTTTTTTTAATCGGCTTACATTTTCATATTTAATAAATAAAAAATCGTAATTCATTGACTAACAGTAAGAGAAATTAAAATCAATTTAACATTCTCCAAAGTAAAATTACATATTTTTAGTTTACTATTAGTTGTTTTATAATACTGTGGTTACATTAATATATAAAGATTTTCTAATATATATGTGGGTTATATGTGGGTGTAAGTTTTTGAGATTCGGCATATATGTTTTCTTTTGGTTGGTTTATATTTTATCTCTTTGTTGTTTTTTTTTGAGTTGGGTGCTAGTAAAGTTGATCTTTGGTTAATAATGAAATTTAGTATGTGTTGGAGGTTCTTGATTTGGTTATGAGGTTATGAAGGATTGAAGTTTGTTGTTTCTCTCCCTTGTATTGTTTTAATTTGTTTCTTTTGGGTGGAAGGACTTTATAGGCTTTTGTTAGGTGTGTATACGGTGTTACTGGTTTGTTCAATTTAGTGTTTTCGATACTTGTATTTTCGAGACTTGTATTTTCTGACCCTTTGTGTGGTTTGTGTGCGTTGTTTGGTTTGTAGATTGAAAGGTATAACATGCAAGTTTTTGTTTGTGACTTTTATCTTTTTAACTAAGGGATTTTGAACAATATGTATAAGAGTCGAAACACTCCTGAAATGTTTTATTTTATTTTATTTATTTATTGTTAAAATTTATATATATATATATGTTAGAATGTGTAATAACATTTATAAATTTATCATTTGAAAAATTATTATAAATTTATAGTATAATAGTATTATATAAAAAAATATTTAAAAAAATACGGATATCCAAACAGGATAAAGCTAATTATATAATTTAACTAATCTTAATGCTAGCTGATAATTAAGTTAATTATTTTAGAAGTAATTCTGAAAATTTAAATTTTAAATTATTTATGTAAAATAACATACGTCATTCCTGCATGGATAAGTCAGCATGGGACAAGAAGTTTTACATAGGTAATTCAATATGGGTGGATTAGCATGCAATACACAGCATGACGAAGGATTGTGTCCTTTTGACTTTCTGGTTTTAATAGGAAGAAAAGGGTTTTATTTTCAATGGAGAAATATTATTTATTTGCATTTTAGTTAAAAATCACAATTAGTACGTGGTTATGGGGATTAAAAACTAGGTTTAACTATTTAAACGGAAACATACATAAGTAAGTGGTTGAGTTTATAAGGCATTTTAACGTATAAAACAAAGCATGGTATTATTATTATATATACTTGTCTACACAAGTCGTTTTCATATTTGGTGACCATGGTTTATTAGTTTTCGAGGTTTGATTCGTTCAATTTTCAATTCAACCTTCAAGTTCAAACCCTTGTATATTTGCCCAGTCAAGAAAAACGAGTCACAACGCATTCCCAATTGCAAAACTAAATAACCCTTACCTATATATATACATATGCATGCAAGCTTCTTCTCCATCCTCACCAATAATCTGCAACATATATCAGTGTTCTACCAAAGACAAACTTGTTCCTAAGCTCGATTCTAAGAGGTGCATTGTTTGAAGAGCATTGTTGTTTTTGTTTGACTGCATTCACGGGCATGGCTAATTTCTCTGCTAGGAGGATACTTTTCATGGTTATAGTGATCGTGTTCATCATCATGGTTTCTTTTTCTCGAAGTGGAGCAAGTTGCAGACCTTTGCATGATGAACAGGGTTCTGTGGAATTTGATAGTCTTCTGTTACAAGTTCTTCCACGTGGTCCTTTGAAGCCTCCATCACCTGATCCAATTAGACCATAAGCCTAGCTAGGTTGCAATTTTTACCACATGTGAGGGTTTGCTCATATACCAACATGCCTATACATTCTTTTAACTGTTGTATTATATATATTTTCAGATTCTTTTATTCAGATTTGTTCTTTGTTTATGTTCAAGTTTTCAAACTCATCAATGGAGTTGAAGATTATTCTATTTTTCCAATAAATTAGTTATCTCATAATTTGATTTTTTCTTGTTCTAATATATAAATTGAAATAAATAGGATATTTTATAGGTGTATCAACCCTTATACACAAATTATCTTTACAAATACAATTCACAAAAAATCAGATGTGCTTAACTAAATTACTCCATAACAAATGTGCTTTCCAAATTTGCAGCCAATCATATGTCCCCAGGCTTCACAAGTAAGCAACTATTATGCAGCAAAAAGCTTAAAAAAATTCAGCAAAAAGAGAGAAAAAGAGAGAAAAGGGGTTGCATCAATGAAATGGTTCACATGCATTATATGGATGGATCCAACTCTTACTCTCACTTTTAGAGAAGCGAGCTAATAATTTCTGTGTTTAAATATTTTAATTACTGAGATCTTCGTAATTTAATAATAATAATAATAATAATGAATATCTCTATTATTTTTTTTTTTGTCAATCTAAAAAAAACTATCAGTAAAATATAATTATCAATTTTAAATTTTAAATGTGGAGTAGTTTCTTAGAGGTGAGAATGTTTTGAAGAATTTTTTTTCATATCTTCATAGTTTTTATTTTTTTTATTATTTGATTTAGTTTACATATTTTATTTAATTTTTAATATTAAAAATAATTATATATAAATAATAAAAATAAAAAATACAAATACATAAACACTATTTTAATTTAATTGACATATTTTATTTAATTTTTAATATTAAATATAATATATATAAATAATAAAAATAAAAAAGTGGATAAAAAAGTCATCTTTCCGTTAGTAATAATAATATAAACAAACCTATTTCAAGATCGCACGTATTGTTCTTTTCAATAAAAATGTTAAAATTCCGATACATTTTTTATTAATACACTTTTTTCTGTTGGTTGAAATGTATTAAAAATCATAAAATTAGATGGGCTACATATTATTTAATAAATTTATTTTTTAATAAATAAAAAATTGTATTAATAAAAGTATGATAAAAAGTACACTACTAATACTCCACTTCCTCTCAATTTACAACATAATTATTGATTGGATGTACAAATATTATTTCTAGTGAAGTTTGTCACCGTATGAAAATATTAACATGTTTCTATAATTAAAGTATACATTATAAAATTAACATTAAATTATTTACATTTGCATACACTTTAATAATTATGTTATTATAAGTTATCTAAATGTGCTAAATTATAAACTACTAATATATATACACACAAAAATGTCACCAAAAGAAAATTATTAATTAGTGTTAACAAATTTAGAGAAAAAAATAGTGAATCATTAAATTATATCTTATTTAATTAACTAAAAAATTATTAATATTTAAAATAATTTTTTATTAATATAAAATTTATAAAATAATTTTTAAATTGATAAAAAAAATAACTATCAAAATTTTAACTACTAACTATTTTAGATTCTAAATTAATTTATAATTTTAAGTGAAAAAATAATTTAAAATCTAAAGTATTTAGCAATTAAAAAGTGAGTAACTATTATAAATTAGTTTTTAATTTTAAATTAAATACTAATTATAAAGTATTTAGTAACTAAAACCTGAGTTACTAATGTAACAGCATAATAAAAGTGTCTCCTCAATCAGAGTTTTTTTCTTCTTTCTTTTTTCTCTTTCCATCTCCCCCTTCTCTCTTTTCTCTTCATTTCTCACTCCATACCTCATTTATTTTAAAACCTGATCGTACCACGCTGTAGCTGAAGAGTTAAGAAACATTTTTATCCGATCAGATTTTCAAATAGAGTAAGTTCATCATTTTTGCTTTAAAGATCTTTTATTCTCTGTTTTTCTTAGGATTTAGTCATCAATCTTAGAGGATCAGTTGAGAAGAGTAATCCTCTCAACTTATTCTACTATAAACTGAATTTTTGTTCTGCTTGGATAACTTGCATTAGGCCCTTAATTCTTAAAGCTTATCCATATTAGGAGGATAAAATTCTAGAGGTTGCTTGGAAAGTAATCAATTAAAGTAAGGGAAACTAAATTTAATTTTTAATAGTACCCTAGGCTAGAAGATCTGAATGTGGAGGGGACGTGGTCTCAATATTCAATTTCTCTTGTAGGGATGTTGTGTGTTTACATATTGTGTTATTTGTTTATATATTATTTAAACTTGTATATGTATATTAGATTTTGATGGTTTAGTATTTAAGTATTGTTTTTTTTATGTTAAATAAACTTTTTAATGTTGTGGATCACATTTTGAATGATATTGTATGATGAAAATGGTATGAAATTGAATTTATACATTTGGGATAATGTATGGACCAATGCTTGTAGTGTATTAAGTATTGATTTCTATGTGGTAACAAAGTTCTTTGAGTTCCAATGATGATCTTAGTCACATAGACTAAGATAACAGGTGGTGAGAGTTAATGAGAGAGTTCATGCATATCGTGACATATGAGATGCACAACTTGGATTGTATTGAACTTTCCATGATCATTTCTCTTGGATTCGCTGTTAATCTTTGGATCAGGTGTTATAGTCCCTGGTAGAACTTACTTAATACGGATCCTCCAGAAGGTGTTGTTTGTTGAATATCCTGGATGTGTAGATTCATGCGAGATCTATGTGATTGTTTTATGTTGAGATTTAAAGAAGATTGAATAATTGAGAAATTGATAATGTAATTTGGCTTTCTCTTTTGATTTAATTGTGTATATTATAAAATTTTATTTTCACTAGCTTACCCTTATTTTTTTTTTTTGTGTTTGAATTGCGATGACTGTACACGAACAAATGATCATACCAGTGTGAGAGATCTGAAGAGCTTTAAGGTGGGGTGTTGATTTGAAACTTGTATGACAAATAAATGTATTTCTATAAGTCTTAATTATTTATTAGGAATTTTTTGAAAATTTTTAAGCTTATATAGAAATATGTAGAACTTGTATTGTAATAGTTAGATAAATTTTTTGGTATTACAACTAATCTTAAATACCAATTTAAAAATAATTTCTTAACTTTTTATTAATAAAAAAATTTATTTTATATAATAATAATTTTTTAATTTATAAAATAGTAAATAATTAATTATTTTTATTTCTAAACTTAGTTGTTATTAAATAATTTTATCGTAGTATGTGTATACTGTTAAGTTTTCAATTCAAATACTCTCATATGTTTACTCTTTATCATATTATTATTATATTTTAAAAATAAAATATTTTCAATTTGAAAACTTTAGTAATTAAATATTAGAAATATCTAAAATACTAAATTAATCTTAACTACATATTTAAATAAAATTAACAGAATGAAAATCACGAAAAATTCAAGAAGCATATAGATGAAACAGTGTAAAGTTGATAAAAAGTGAATAAAATAATAAATAAGAAAAAAGTAAAATTAAAAGCAAGAAAAATGTCATGTTTTTTTTCCAACAGAAAAAATAAAGATTCAATTATCACAAAACATAGATTCATCAGTAAAACGAAATAATGAAATATGTTTTTCTTTATTTTTTTATTAAAATTTATGTTGATATCTACTTTTAAAGAGATTCATTTAAGTTGTTTAATTCCAAATTTGAGTAATTTTTTTTGTATTTTTTAAAAGAGTGATTTGTACCTTTTAATAGATTCAAAATATTAAATTTGTTCAATCAAAATTTATCAATATTAAAATATTTATTCTAAATAATTTCCGATTAAAAAAATCACAAATAAAGTAAAAGTCGTATGAAAAGTGAGTTTTACAAGGAACTGAATGATAGAGAATGCAATAAAAAATATTTTTTTGATTGTTTGTAAGGCTTTTTTAACACATTTATTTTATTATATTTATGATTTTTTAAATAAATCAAATTTTATATTTTTCATTTATATAAATATAATAGGACCAAATTTATACTTTGAATCAATGAAAAATAATTAAATCATACCACAAAATTAAAAAAAAATCAAAAATGATTTTAGTAAGAATAAAGGAAAAAATCAATTTAAGTAAAAAAGAAAATAGTTCCTCTCTATATTTTTAAATATGGATTTTCGGGAATTTTTGTTGTTTATTTATTATTTTAAAAAAATTAATATCATATTTTTTTTTAATAATTATGTTTTTTTTTATATTTTTATTACTAATTGATACATGTATTTATTAGGTGGATGGAGAGAAGAGAAAATAAATTAAGATAATGTAGAATATTGTATTGAAATAAAACAATTTATTGTATTTCTTTGATTATTAGTGAAAGAAAATCTTAAAATGTTAAAAAAATGAAGCAGTGGAGGGTATATTACGTGGTTTTCTTTTCCAGCAAATTGAAAAGATGAAAATGACTTGAAAAGGGGGTCTTCTATTTTCCAGGTTCTTGACTTTTGACTTAATTGATGTCAAAGCATTAAATATTGAATGGGTCATATCTCATGACTAATTACTTTTTCAAATCAGATTTTTATTTCACAATATAAAATGATTTAACATTGTAATGAGAAAAAAACATGCTTCTGCTGTTTTAGTTTCATAAAAGTCTTTCATCCATTCTTAAAATATTTGCAAGGTTTAATAGTTTCTTTTATTAGTAAGCATATTTAAGGTTTAATTAAGTTTTTAATTACTTTATAAATTTTAATTTTTTGTTGTATTAAGGGCTTAATATATTTATTGAAAGTTTAATATATGGTTTTATTTTGTTTCAAATAGTATATGATAAAGGTGAGATTGAAAGTTCTCAACGTGTATGGTGGGTACCCGCGAAGTCCATGCGGCGAGGAGAGAAGAGAGAAGAGGGAAGAGTGCGAAGCACAAGAATGTCTACAAGCATGGCGATTTTGCAGGGCCTTCGGACATTTCTGCTCTCACAAACCTTCATCACTATCACTCCTCCATTCGCGCTAGGCAAGCTCCAACACAACGCTTCTCTTCGCTTCTCTTCTCATTCCGATCTCTCTTGCAAGTTCAAAACCTCTGCTCCCTCGCCTCCAAGTTCGATCCCTGATTTCTCTTCCTCATCGTTGGAAAATGTCCGCACGTGCTTCTCTTGGCCTGTGACTCCTATTCGCCCGAGGTTCATATTCTCAGAATAATGGTACGGTTATTGCTGATTTCGATTTGAGTGATCGGTGTTTGCAGAATCGAATCCTTGTTAGTTAGGCTTCTAGTGTTCTCTCTACGTTGGTTCGACGTTACACGAGTTTTAAAGACATTTTACGATTCGTAAAGTAATGTGACTTTGGACGTTGATAGGGATAATAAATGAAGTGGTTGAAAACCTAGAAGGCGAGGAAGCTAATGAATGCTGCTGAAATTGGCAGATGCAAAAGTTTTGGTGAGAGTGAGATGTTTGATTGGACCAATATATAGTCATATTTTGAGTAAACAATCAATTTCGTAACTCAAGTATTGTGCTCTCTTTGGAATGATGCTATATAAGTAGTCCTCAGAGTATTGAATATCCATTAATTTAATTCTTATTTCGATATATTTCATCAACATCCAAGGACTAATTTTAAGGATTTTTTAATATTTGAGGAACTATTTTGTATGATTTCTAATACTTCAGGAATTATTTATATAATCTGTTTACTTTAAGGGCTACTTAGGAAAGAGGAATTCTTTAGGGGGAAATTGTTATTTTATATACTGCAATTCTGACCGAGATGCTTTTCCGTACTAAGAATGGGAAGGAGAGTGCAATTTAGAGTCCGATATAGCGAAGAATCATGGCTACATAAAGTGTATGGTCGTGCTAATAATGATTATTTGTTCTGGTATACCAAATAAAAATGTTAATTAGGATATCAGTCACAAGATAGGATTTGTAAGTATCTCAAGTCTCAATAACTTGGTGAGACTTGAAATATTCTTATTTCCCAAATTAGATATGAATATTTTGAACCGAGCTAACGACTTCCATGTCAAGGGTATAGACTTACCAAATCATGTTTTCCATTCATAGCAAAAGCAGGGCAATAAGGTGATATTGGGTCCCAAGAGTATGACCACAATCTCTCTGTGTATAATCCAAATATTGAATTTTGATTTGTTTAAAGTTAAAACTAGTGCTGTGTTTGTTAATCTGAGACTGAACTTCCAAAGTAAAATGAGTTGTCGGAAATATCCTTAACCTATTCCAACATTCTTTAGAAAAATAAATGAAAACTAAAGGGTTATGGGGCAGATAATGTTGTTTTTGTTATCAGCTGTTCCCTTCGAAAGATACTTAAGAGTTCAGACACATCAAATTGACTTTGTTTTAGTCTGGACATTTACCTTCATGTGTTAATTGTAAACTTTCTTAATGCTTTTGATTACAAATGATTCAGGGGATTCCAGAAAATATTGTTGTTGGTTCTTATGTTTGGGTTGGAGATCCAGAAGTAGTTTGGACTGATGGCCAAGTACTGAATATCAATGGAGAAGAAGCTGAAATTCAAATTAGTAATGAGAAGAAGGTAAATTGAGATGTTTAACAAGTCACAGCCTTTCAATGTCGTGTTTCCAAATTATGTCTAGTTCCACTTTGTGATATTCCAGCTTTTAAGGATTCAAGATATTTTAACTTCATCTTTGTATTTTTGACATGTTATTTATTGTTCTCAGAAACACACACACATATTAGTGATTTATGAGGAGGTTCTTGTGCTTAAAATATTTAGCAAGGGTAGACTAGAAAACTTTGATATCCATTAAAATATGCTTTTGTTTACATTTTCTGTCAACATATTCGGTGCATGACATGATTAATCCTTAATTATAAAAGAAAAACTCAAGTTCAATGACAATTTTTTCGTTCTTGTGGAAGATATAGATCTTACTAGTTAATTTGCACATCCTATTTAAGAGGGATGGAGAAATGGTTGTTTTCTTTTATTTTCCAATTGAGCAGAATCTATGTTTTATGGTGCCCTCCTTGAGTTTCTAGTGTGTGTGTGTGTGTATATTCTTTTTGTTAGTCCTTCTCTTTTTGGGGAACAGTTAGTTTCAGAGCCTTGGAAGGGTAGAAGGGGATGCCTTAAACAGTGAAAGAAAGAAAGGAAAGTCTAAGCTGTTGCCCCATTGTTACAATAGTTATTTGTAATTTGAGAGGAGCACATAGACAGGCTGTCTCGTATTTGAAACACTTAACATTTCATTCTCTATCTGTATTAGAAATGTGATTGATTTTGGCAATGAGAAATGCATTCCATGGATTTTGAAGCCATTCTGTGATTATGCGACTCAGAATTGTCACTTCTTATTTCTTAAGAACTACAACTCTATAAAAGTGCAAACTGAGAAGTTCTTTGGAGACATCTATTTAAGTTCTTCAGTCAATAGACATTATGCCAGATGAGACTAAGAATGCAACTAATTTTACTTCACATGAGCAACATTGCTGCACATATGTGTGCTCATGTAATCTGGACCAATCATCTTCTGTTCTGTTTCCGTGTTACTAGGTTGTTTCCCGTTTGTCAAAATTATATCCCAAGGATGTGGATGCGCCTGCTGATGGAGTTGATGACATGACCAAGCTTGCTTATTTGCATGAGCCAGGAGTGCTGCATAATTTGAAAACTAGATACATGATGAATGAAATATATGTAAGATTACCCCCCACATTCAGTTTGAAATCATGGCAGACAAAATCTAGATACAAGGGAAATATGATACATGATGAATAATTTAAACTGCAGCCATGTATTGACATCGCTTTTATGATTAATTTTACATCATGGCAGACTTATACCGGAAATATTCTCATTGCAATCAATCCCTTCCAAAGTCTTTCACATCTCTATGATACTAATGTGATGCAAAGATACAAGGGAGCAATGACTGGAGACTTGACCCCACATGTTTTTGCTATTGCTGAAGCAGCATATAGGTGAATTTGCCCTGCTTTTACTCTCAACTTTTCTTTTTAAATGTTATTCTTATTGCTGACTGGTTGTTTAAATTAGGGAAATGATTAATGAGGAGAAAAGCAACTCTATTCTTGTTAGTGGTGAGAGTGGTGCTGGTAAGACAGAAACCACCAAAATGCTTATGCAGTACCTGGCATTTTTGGGTGGTCACACTGCATCTGAAGGACGAACTGTTGAAAAACAAGTTCTAGAGGTAAGAAGGTTATCTAACTCTGATTATGGTTGCTATTATTTCTGCATATTTGGTTGTGACTTTTACTGAAACATATTTTTAAAGCAGTTTGCATGCTCTTTTCCAAAGTAAGAACAATACAGTGATGCTTGGAAAAATAGTATCACAGACACTTAAAGAAAAATAATGAGGACCAACTATCTTACTCTCACCAGTCATTATCGAGTGACAAAATGAAAAGAATGAATTCAAATGTGAAGATAAATTGGCATAGTTAATATTTGTTAGCTAATGAATTATTTACTTTTATCTTTTACTTATATTGGTTTATGACTAATGTATAACTAACTGCTGTATCATTTAAGAAACATAGATAACATGATTATTTTTTAATAAATTTAACAGTTCATTTGTTGATTTGAGATGAAAAAATAGGAGAGTCCATAGGAGACAATCCATTTGAATAACATACACATTGGAGAGTATTATTTACTGAATAAGTCATAAAGAATGAGACAGTTTATATTCTGCTTTTTATATGTGATCTTACCACAACATTTTGCTTCTTTCCAATCCAAGAAATCAGAATTTCTCCAATAGAAAAGAAAAATCTAGATATGGATCACTTGTCAATGGGAGAGCTAGCCCAATCTATTATCCCACAAGATTGTATGTTGTTGCCCTCACAGGAGAGGTCTCAGGACTTTATTAAAATATTTCATGATACGCATCACTGCATCACAGGGAATGTTGTGGGGATAATTGATGAACTGGCTTTCCACACTAATTGGAAATGAGATATCTAGATGAATCATTGAGGTAATTTAGTTTTCAAATTAATCTTCCATTGTTTTGGGTTAAATTGGAAAAAGGCTTCCTTGTCCTAATAGAAGTTTGGTATTGGGATTCATAGGACTCTCCGCAGATTTAGTGTTCATCAACTTAATTTCCTCCATAATGTCCATTGCATATTTTCTCGGTGAAATCATGATGCCGTTCTTGGATTATGCTACATCTACCTAAGAATTAGTGAAGTATGTCAATATCCTTTGTCTAGAAAAACGATGACAATGGTTTTGTTTTACTTAAGTGATGTGATATATGGTGATCACTTTATGTGATTACACTATTATAGACGTACATAGTCTAGTATATTGCATCTTGTGGCTAAATGGCACTAAAGATTGATTACCAAAATTTTTAAATATAGTGCTGCTGAGTTTGCCAAACCATGCCCAAGAAGATTGTTTGGGACTATACAAGGATTTATGGAGATGACAAACTAGACAAGAAGAACCCAATAATAAATCCAGGAGGTGACTCCATTTAAATTTCCATGAGATCACTGTTAAAGAAAACATTGTTAGTATTAATTTAGTTGAAGGGCCAATGACAAATAACAATTATACAAAAATAATGTTTGAGACCATTTTTGCAATGAGTGAGAAAGTACTACACCTTAAGAAGACAAAGACCTACCTTTAGCAATCAAATGATCCTTGAGGTGATAGACCTGACCAGCAAGGCCAACCTTCATATAAAATTCCAATAATAGCCTACAACAATTTTCCTTAGTGGAACATGAACTAGGTAGGTCCTAAGTGCTACTACTTTAAAAGAAGTGCATCTAATCAATCATGACTTGTCTTTTGTCCAGGATGATAAAAAGGCTTTACCTACAATCTTAGAGATAGAAACAAAAGACAAAGAGGATAAAAAAACATAACGCGAAAAACAATGATAACATATGCGAAGATTATGTGAAGATGTAATGGGTAGAACATATATCTTTTCATAAAGTAATTAGGAGATCAATTACTGGAGGTAATGTTGAAAGGGGCACAGTAATTGGTTTAGAGGAGAGTTAGTCTAATCAGTAGTGGTGGTGGCACAATATATGTCTGTCCTCAATACATCTATAGGGGACAAATAGAAGGTGGTTTGCTTTGGAACATGGGACAACTTCGGAGGGTGAAAGTGTGCCAAAATTGATGGGAGAGGAAGTGAAAATAAAATCTTTAATAAAAAAATGATAATCAATAGAAGAGTTAGATGACTCATTGATAATAAGATTAAATTGAGACTCTGGAATATTGAGGAAATTATCAACCAAAAAGATGGTACAAGATGGGGAGTACCAAATTCAATGAAATGTTTGAGACCAATTAGCCAAAGGGATAAAGGGTAAATTACTAGAAATAGAATAAAATGGAGAAAAAGGATTTACTACATGTGATATGATCAGTAGCACTAGAATTAAGGACCTAAGGACCAAGAGATGTGGATGTGGACTAACAGACACCAGTAGTAGAACTGGAAGTCTAATGTTCCTCATATCATTTGAGGAGGTTTGCAAAGATGGCTGGGTTGCCTAATTGTCAGAGTCTGCATACCAGCTATGGATCACCAAGGAGAGAGAGGGAGCAAAAAGGGCTGTGCAGGTAATAGGCAGCCCACCAAGGTAGTGGGGGTAACCCCAACATTTATGTATGTATGCTGGCCGAAGGCGTGGCCAGTGATAGCCATGACTAGCAAAGTTGTAGTGGAGAGAGAAAATGGAGCTTCTAGGAGGGGTGCATTAGAGCACATGCTGTGTTGTTTATTTACTGCAAAGTTGCAAATTTGTGTAGATTTCTCATAGTGAACACGGTGGTGGTGTTATTGGAAAGATTACTTGCCAAAAAAGTTGCTGGAAAACAGTATTTGTTGGCATGAAACATGTTCAAAAAAAGGAGGCCTAGTGGTAGAAAGGAAACTTGAAAGGCACATCGTTTTCCAAATTTTTTGGTATGGTACTGATATATATAATGGGACCACTAGGTAGACATGGATTACGGTTTTCTTGTTAGGATCTATATACCATGTTGAGATGAAAAATATGAAAAACCATTGGAGAGAATCTGTGTATAACTAACACGCTTGAGAGTATTATTTATAGAATGAGTCATGAATACAAGTATCATGATTTCCCCATTTCTGTCTTTGCATAAAGACATAGCTACCTTATTTACATTGATTATGACAAGTTCCAAATGGATCTAACCAATCAGGGCATTCTTTAATGTACTTATTGTAGCAACCTGATAGGAGTAGAGTACATAACATGCAGTTGATCAGGTAAATAAGTTTAATTTCAAGTTAGAGAGTCTGCTGAAGTAGACTCGCTATTTTTTAGGGATGTCAGGATATTGGTTGTGTTAAGATCATGAAGTAAACTAGTCCAACTAAATTCCAGTTTTATCTCCTTCTGTTTTTCTAATATTTTGTAATCTTCTTTGTATTCTCCTTCTCATTCTGGTTTTGATTACCCTTCTTTTGGTGAGTCAAGTTGTTCTTATTTCATGGTTTATTTATAAGGAATGTTGAACTCAGCATTCTAATTTTTAAATTGTAATGATGCAGTCAAATCCAGTTCTTGAAGCATTTGGTAATGCAAAAACTGTTAGAAATGACAATTCCAGGTAAGAGGTTTCTGGTTATGTTTCTATTATGCTTGGTTTTCTTATATTACATTATGTGCGTGATAAACATATCCTTTTTATGCTACATTTTTTCAGCTATGTACTTGCATTTCCATGTGTTATTTCTAGTATATGGTTTATATTCATATTATAGGTGCAGGTTTTTGAATACTTGACTCAAATTTTCTTCATCTTTTGACTATATCATCATTTACAGACTCAATGCTTTTTAGTTTGTCGCTAATTTAATTGGGAAAAATGGTTCTTCATATGAAATTTTTTCATTGGGATCTATTTCTTCTTTTCATCTTATTTGTATTCAGTCAGTAAAAAGTACTGGGCATCATAAAGGTTGTTTCTCGTTTATGAATTAGTGATTTCAATAATTAGTAGCAGTTTCACACTTCTGTTTCTTTTATTTTCTTGCAGCCGTTTTGGAAAATTCGTTGAGATCCAATTTGATAGGTATGGACGAATATCTGGTGCTGCCATTAGAACTTATCTTCTTGAGAAATCTCGTGTTTGCCAAATCTCAGATCCTGAGCGTAACTATCACTGTTTCTACCTTCTCTGTGCTTCTCCTCCAGAGGTAAGCAAGTCAAAGCTTCATCTTCTATCCACCATTCTTCATGTCATTTTATTGGCAGCATCCTGATTTTATTTAGGAAAAGGAGAAATTTAAGTTGGGAGATCCTAAATCATTTCACTACCTTAACCAATCCAATTGCTACGAATTAGTTGGTGTTAATGCTGCTCAAGAGTATCTTAGCACCAAGAGAGCCATGGATATTGTGGGAATCAGCCAGGACGAGCAGGTATAACTAAAACATTTGTGAGTGTTTCTAATAATTCACTTAGCTGTCTCTCAAAAAAACTTCTATGTAAAATTAGTAATATATTTCCACCCTTCCTCCTCTCAGGAAGCTATTTTCAGAGTTGTAGCTGGTATTCTTCATCTTGGAAATATTAAGTTTTCAAAATCAGAAGAAACTGATTCAGCAGTTCTAGAAGACGAAGAATCCAAGTTTCATCTACAAACAACAGCAGAACTTCTTATGTATTGCTAAATTTTTGCTGTTATCCTTTCCAAAATCTTGTATTGATATTATTTTTCAATTGAATTTATTCATATTCCAGGTGTGATATGAATGCTTTGGAAGGTGCACTGTGTGCGCGTGTGATGATTACTCCAGAAGAAATCATCAAAAGAACTCTTGACCCTCTGGGTGCCGCAGTTAGCAGGGATGGTTTAGCTAAAACCCTATATTCTCGTTTATTTGACTGGTAATGTGTTTTTTTCACACACACACACATATAATGTTTAAGTCTGAATGATTTTTTATTTCACTATAGAAGGAATATCAAATACAATTATGCGTTTTTGTCATGTCCAGGTTAGTTCAAAAAATTAATATCTCCATTGGGCAGGATCCTAGCTCAAAATGTCTCATTGGTGTTCTTGACATATATGGCTTTGAAAGCTTCCAAACAAATAGGTGAGAATAGATTTTCTTAACATAATCTTGTTATTGCATGATAGGATGGGCTCTAGACCCAAAATTAAGTGGTCCAAAGATTTATATTGAATGGGGAGTTAGTTTAATTATTTCACATTTCATTATTTTTATTTTCTTTTTATTTCATCAAGTTAGACGATGACACTTGTAGGGTTGTTATCAAATTAGTTAGTAGTTTTAGACTATTTAAGGTATTATTCTTATGTATTAAGGATATGAAGAAATGAATGATATTAGTATTATTTCCTTTTTTACGTTCTTTATTCTCTAGATTGGGTTATTTATTACAGTAGCCCTAGATTTAGTTTGTTGTCATTGTATACTTGCATACTCTAATTGAGGAAGACACAAACAAATATACGCACAAAACAAAACAAGGTCTCATACAATCCACATTCATCATGTTAGTTAAATATATATAATTGAAACCAAGAAACAAAAATAAACTGACTCATTGGGTAGAAGATGAGAGAGTACACTTATTTATATCTAGCTAACTGCTAACTTAACAGCCTGTTACAGCGATGTTAGTTACAAATGTGAATACCTGACTAACTAGTAGTAGTAACTACTGCAACATAATATAAAATACAACAGAATAGTAATTCTCTATTTTGAGCTGGAAAAGACAAATTTGCAAGCAAGCTCTCCCTTTCATTTTGGTGTGGTTGTAAATAAGATAAATCCATGCTGATATGTAATTTCCTCTTTGTAGCTTTGAGCAGTTTTGTATAAATTTCACAAATGAAAAGCTGCAGCAACACTTCAACCAGGTATGAGGTTAGTTTTTCATATATTTGACAACTCCAACTGAGACTTTTCTCTCGACATTCAATCTGATGCTAATGATGCACTGCAGCATGTGTTTAAGATGGAGCAAGAGGAATATACAAAAGAAGGGATTGACTGGAGCTACTTAGAATTTGTAGATAATCAAGATGTACTGGATCACATTGAAAAGGTTTCTGCCAACTTTTACTCTGTGCTTTAGTATTTATTAGAGGATCTTTTTAAATCATACTATATAGGTTTTTATTTTAGTAATATTTTTGAAATTCAGAGGCAAACAATTATTGACCCACATTTCTAATCTGAGGACCATTGTGAAATTTAATATAATGGTTATATATGAATATAGTTTTGTTGCAGTCATTTAGCTGGAGCAAATATTGATACCCTTTGTTGTTCAACTCCACCTACTTTAAGCGTATCGAATTTCATGAAAGCTTAAACTTAGACAGAGGACTAGAGCCCCAAAAATGGATTTTATAACCCAATTACTGACCTACAAACTTTGTTTTCACAGGCTCAACAATGGCTTTTATAATTCTGACAAAAACATCTCAGCAGTCAATATATTAGAGAGATTGAGGGGAATTTCTGGACTTTTTGTGTTGCATGGAGGGCTTTTTATCACGTGTTATTTTATTTGTTCAGGATTTCTTATCCTCAGTTTTATCTATATGTTCCTTTAAATAAGTTCTATCACTGAAGAAAAATAATGAAATCTATTGTTGCAAGCGTGTTTTATAAATTCTAATAAACTGTGATAATTGATATACAATGTATACTTTATTCTCTCAGCCATAGTTATATGTAGATTACTTAGGCATCCAGCATTTCTCATAAAGACTAGGTTTTCTGATAGATTATGCTTTGCAAAGGACTGTGTGTTTGCTTAGACATGTGTCATTAACTGTCATTACCAGGTCTAAATTACCTTTTCAGTGCAAGGTTGTTTACATGAATAATAATTTTGGGTAATCAATCTTATAATAATTTCTTATTGTAAAAGAGAAACTAGTTAAGTTGAAATATTGTCTGGTAGATATCTCACCTATTGTACTGCTGCTAGGCTCAGATGTCTGGCAGTTGGCTATGCTTACAATTGATGGTGTGTATTTGTTGTCTTGTTTTAGACCTGTACACATTGTTCATTGCCAATGGACCACATATGCCTCCATTCTAGCAAGGGAAGCCTTGAGGCAGTTATCATTAGTCATGGTATTGGAACGATTCCAGGATTATCATCCACAAATAATTCCGTATCTAAGATATTTTTTATTAATATCTTCTCACAACATGCTTTTACTATATGCTGGATACTGTTTTGAAATATTTATGGAATTTTTTTTTTAGAATTTTCTAAAACTGTATCCTCTGAATCCATTTTCATAATGTCACAATACTGATATCTAAAAATGTCTATTTTTCAGAAACCTGGTGGAATTATTGCTCTGCTTGATGAAGCTTGGTATGGAGAAATTTCTTTATTTTTTATTGTTTATCATTTATATTTGAAATAAGAGAGAAGAATAGAGAAATGGAAGGAGTTATTTCCTCACAAGAAATGATTTTACGCAATGTCGAACTTGCTCGATGGCTGTATTAAGTTCCATAACTGTGTGATGCAGTATGTATTAAGTAAATAACTGTATTACTTATTTGAATTGATTGTACCCTTATTGGCTTGTTCATTGACTGCTTGCAGTATGTTTCCTAAGTCAACTCATGAAACATTTTCACAGAAGCTTTATCAGACATTCAAAGATCACAAACGCTTTATTAAGCCAAAATTGACACGCTCAGACTTCACTGTTATTCATTATGCAGGAGATGTGAGTTTGATTTTTCAACATTGCCATGCAATTTTTTCCAGAGTTTCTGCTAAAAATTGTTATTTATCCACTTCTTTTCAGGTTCAGTATCAATCTGAGCACTTTTTAGACAAAAACAAAGACTATGTTGTTCCTGAACATCAAGAGATGCTAAGTGCTTCCAAATGTTCATTTGTATCAGGTCTTTTCCCTCCACTTTCTGAGGAGACAGCCAAATCTTCTAAGTTTTCTTCCATTGGTTCTCGTTTCAAGGTGTATAAAATATGGTTCTTTATATTGTCAGAGTATCTGATAGGCCTTACCCCAATCCAAAGGTCAGAAGGTTAATACTCTTGTACTTATTTGTACAGCTACAATTACAACAATTGATGGATACACTCAATCATACAGAGCCACACTATATTAGATGTGTGAAGCCAAATAGTCTACTAAAACCTTTCATATTTGAACATATGAATGTCATCCAACAATTACGATCTGGTGTAAGTCAAATTGAGAATTAAGTTCTACCATATTTTCTGAGAATTAACTAGCTACTAGTTTCCTATTCTCTCTCAATTAAGTAATGGAATTATTCAGTCAATCCTTAATTAATTACACTCCTATTTGTTTATTCATATTTAGTGGGGGACAATTAGAAATCCCAATTGAAAATAACCTGCAGAATATGATGAATAGGGAATTAGAAGTTCCAATTTGCTTCTCCAATTAAACTTATCTCTAAAGAATTTTCACCCATTGTGTTATTGTAGGGTGTTCTTGAAGCAGTAAGAATTAAATGTGCTGGATTCCCCACTCACTGGACCTTTCATGATTTTTTAACTCGATTAGGGATTCTTGCTCCCGAGGTTCTTCGAGGGAAGTAAGTTCAACTTAACCCAATTTTTGGCCATGTTATTTTTACTCAATAGTCTTGATATCATGCTTTCTAGTTTGATTTTTTTTTGGTTCCCCATCTTGAAAGTGATCTGTATTTATGCAGTTTTGATGAAAAAGATTCGTGTAAAAGGATTATGGAGAAGATTGGGCTGACAGGTTATCAGGTACAGCAAGAAATCTATTGAATTTTGTGATGTTTAAAGAATCCAAAATTATTATATTTTAAATAATTTGTTATCCTCCTACATTAAAGTTGCTGTCATTTATTTCCCAGAATCTCTTTCTGGTATTCGTCCATTTTACTGGGGGCATGAAATGAAATGTGTAAAACCATACTTGATGTATGGAAAATGATGCATATTCTGAGTCACATGTCGACAAAAATTCTTTCTTGTAAGATGCTTTTCTATGTTCAGCTGAAATTTGTTTTGATCTGCCAATTTTGCAGATAGGGGAAACAAAAATATTTCTAAGAGCTGGTCAGATGTCTGAATTGGATGCTCGGAGGGCACTCCTGCTTAGTAATTGTGCTACAGTTATTCAAAAGAATGCTAGAACTCGTTGTAGTCAGAAAACATATATTGGATTGCAAAAGTCCTCTGTTTTTCTACAATCCATTTGCAGAGGTTAGTTTTTTGTCTTTTTTGTATTATGTGAAGGACAAAAGGCTGCCTGGTAACTTACGGGGAGTATCTCTAATGGCAGGAAAATATGAAGCCTTTCATTTTTAGATTTACCTTCATTCTATTCAAATACAGATCCTTTTTCTTTTATAGTTCTCACAGATTATTATGTAGTCTTGAAGCCTAATCGCAAAGGGTGGGGAATGAAATATAGTACTGTCATATAATCTTTGGAGTGAAATATTATATTTAATGATCTTTGAGAAGAAAAAAAGAGAGAAAGTTATGCACACTGGCACACGAGAAAAGAATCTTCTTCTATATCTGTGGACAGTGATTTTTATGCGGAAAAGTTACTTTCCATTCATTTATTGTGTTATCTCTGTGCCCTATGTTGATTTTTCCCTTCTAGCTCTTTTAAAACAGTGTGAAACATAGAATAGTTGACAGAATATAAAGTGGTATGGAGATTACTATCGATAAAATCCCTCCACTCAAGAATACGTGAAGATAAAATAGTTTAAATATAGAAGCAATTAAAATAGTGCAAACATATGGGAGACATCCAAATTTTTTATTTAGAAAACTCTCTTGAAAAAAACCATCCATAGATCAAAATGGGTACAAAAGTGTCTAAAAAAATAAAGCTTACAATATAGAATGAAGATGAAAAACACCCCAGAAACAGGGTTTTTGAGCACAATATCTCCCATTCTAAACAAGAATCACCAATAGAACTGTTGAAAATGAAGAACTATGATCCTACTGATAAAATTTCTGCCTGATCCAAAAAGTTAACAAATTCACAAATATAGTTTCTCTGTAACTGCTCTGAATAAGAGAGGATAACTTTCTTTTCTTTTCTCTCAATGGAGGTTATTTTCCCTTGGAATTGGTCTCTCTCTTATGTGCCCTAATCAGACCTCTCTCCACTTAGACAAGTGAGACATGAAACGGGTTTCAATTTTTGGGCCTTTCTCCACCTATGAACGGAGTCATTACCCAAAAATATCTATTAGTTGATGAAATGAATAAATAATGAATACTTTTTAGAGTTCATTTTGCCTGGCATTTTTTTTTCCGTAACTTCTGCATTGTTTGCTATGACAGTTTCAAAGGGACTCTCTAAAGCTTAGGTTTGAGATGTTTTGCATAAAATTCTTCAAGCATTTACTTTATTTATTATATTAAGCACTTATTGTTTCAACTTTTAGGAGAACTGGCTCGAAGATCATATTATCACATGAAAAGTAGGGAAGTTTCTGCAGTTAGAATTCAAAAGCAGATGCGACGAACTCTAGCTAGGAAGAAGTATGTTGAAATAAAATTCTGTGCAAATGTCTTGCAGACAGGTTTTCGAGCAATGGCTGCTTGTAATAAATTTAGATATATGAAGCAAACATATAGAAAGCAGACTAGTGCATCGACTACTATTCAGGTTAGAGCTATCCTGTTAATGTTGGGTAAATTATGTTTTGTCCCTCAAAATACTTCAAATTTTGGTTCAGTCCCTATCAAAATTAATGCTTGTCCCTAGATTTAATATAAAGTTGTAGGGACTAGCAACATATTAATGTTTATGAGGATTAAAACCAAATTTTTAGATGTTTTGAGGGAAAACATATTTTACCTAATTTTTCAAATGCCTTTCAGTAGTCTGAAGTCTTAGGGATGAAAAATATGCAGTCCTATTGGCGTCGGCATAAAGCTCTTGCAGACTATCAGAACCTTAAGAAAGCATCAATCACTCAACAAAGCAACAGCTCATGTGATGAACAGGAAGAGAAGGTTGCATATTTTAAATATTTATGCTTAACTACACTTTTGGTCTAATTTTTTTTGAAGTTAATTTAGTTCTTCCATTTTTAAAGTAAATAATTTAGTCCCATGTCAATTTTATTTAATTAACAATATATTATTTTCAAATTCAAATATTTTTGGGGGGATTATGATAGATATAGAATATGAGATAGAGTAAATTTCAATCGTATTCCTTTTTTTGTTTGGGATTTCACTTGATATCTTTTACACTAACCTTCCTTAATTGTTTGAAAGATATTACACTGTGTATCCCTAAAATAATTGGGAGGTTAGATGTAAGAAATTTAGTTGAAACTTAAAAAATTTGAAAACAAGATGTGAAATTAGGGTTTAAAGAAGGGAAATTTTGAGGTTCTCTTATTGTCAGTGAAATTTGATATTTTGGTTTATCAGTTTTGGGTAAAACACTATTTAATTAATTAAATTTTATAAATATTTAAAGCAGAAATTGAAAATGAGGAATTGGGATAGAAGAAATTCATTGGGGACCAACATTACTTAGTTTTAATAATTAAGGAACGTGATTGGCTTGGAAAATTTAGAAGACCAGAGTCATAGTTCAAACTACAGGGACCAAACATGCATTTAAGTCTAATTTTTACTTTGATAATTGATAAATTTCTGTATACTTCCAATTTTTTACATTACTTGTCTTGATAATTATTAGTAACCAGTCAGCTTTATAAAGAGGGGAATATGTAATATTGTTAGAGATATAATTCAAAACTATTTTGGAGCCTTCTAATTGCTTACAGCTTTTACGAAGACTACTTTTTCTGGAAGAAAATTTATTAGGATTGTCTTTGAAGCTGTAAATGACAATGAAGACAGAAGCACATGAACTACCTTCTAGCATAATCATATTGAAGTTCCTGGTGCTGACATAACAAAATTAACTAGTTTGCTATTATGGTATGCCAGGTTTTGGAGACTTCTGTGCAAAATGATAGTCCTTCTATGGAAGAATCTCCAAATCATGTCCAAAAGGAATCCTCAAATCCTGTCCAAAAAGAATCCTCAAATCCTGTCCAAAAAGAATCCTCAAATCCTGTCCAAAAAGAATCCTCAACTCCTTTCCAAGATGACGAAAGCATTGAAGCTATCAGGGATTCTTCTAGTCCACTCAAAGACACTGAAAAGATTGAGGTTCTTGCTGTAGAAATAAAAAACTTAAAGGTAAGCGTATACTACGGAATATCTATAAAATATGCATAATAATATCATTATTGTATTTTAGAGTAGTGGTTTCTATATATGTTTGTTTTTTTAATTGTGATTGGGAGTTTAGTTTTGATATGAATTATATTTAGTTCTGTCTTTTGTAATCATTACATGTCATATTTAATATTCTAGTATTTTCTTTCTTAGCTAAATCCATATAATTTCATGATGGTATTAGAGCTATAGCAGCCTCCATGGCATGTGTCATCATTTTTTCTATTGTTGAGGTCTTTAAAATCTAGCACTCTATTGTGATGATGTCACTATCTCCATGACTCTTTTCTCTTCCTATTGGCCATGCACAAGATTCTGGCCACCTCTTTCATACTGACAATCAGTCCCGCAGTCCACTTGTGATCATAGCAACGGTGACTTTTCTTCCCTTTGAAAAGTATTCCATCTGGCCATGTAGCCTCTAGATCCAGATTCTTTTGCCCATCTTTCTCATAGATGTTTGCAGTTTTGCTCCCATCTCTAGTCCTAAATGCAGTTTGTCTCCTTCTATCTTAAGCACTTTGGGCCTATCTCTAGCCACAAAAGCCTGCGACTGCATTATATTTTTATTTAATTTTCTCTTGTGTTTTCATTCTAACACGCTTAAAGCCCAATGAACCTTAGCTTGTGTGGAATGTTACTATATCTAGGTGATATTGAATAATATAATCATTATATTTATTTTGGAATATTAGAGTATCTTAGATGACTTTTTAGAAGTGGTTTTCACATTTCAGTATGTCTTTTATTTGTTTCCTTAATAGGAGTACCCGTTCACTGTCATTATAATAAGGGCTAATGCTTTTTATTTGGTTAAATCAATATTTTTATTTTAGGATTAAATATGTTTAGTCTCCTCCAAATTGGGGGTACTATTTCTTTTGGTCCTCCAATTAAAAGTTCTCATTTTTAGTCCTTCAATTTTGTGAAATGTTATTTTCAGTCCCTGGGGTTAGACAACATTAGTTATGTTGATGATGTGACAAATGTTGCTCTACTCAAAATTTGTCACATGAATTTAACTGAGTGACAGTATTTTGAAAGTTTATTAAAGGCTTAAATATATTATTAGTCTTCCAAATTAGATATATTGCATTTATTGGTCTTTCGATTAAAAACTTTCACTTTTTAGTCTTTGATTTTGCAGAATGCTATTTTACTCCTTAGGGTTAGATGGTGTTAGTGACGTTCATGATGTGGCAAATAGTGGTCTACTCAACATTTGTCACGTAGATTTAACTGAGTGACATGATTTTTGAAAGTTTATTAAATTTTTGTTATCACGTCATTTAGAAACAATGTTTTGGTCATCCTGTACAAATGAGTTTGCTCTAAGAACCAAAAGATTGACTAACAACCGTCCACCACTACTGGTTTCAGTCTTCGGCAAGTTGTGGTGCTCATCTTTAACCTAATCTCCCTCTCCATTCACCGAAAAGTAGCAACCCCATTTAGAGTAGGGGAGGAGCTCCACTTGACACATGTCATTGGCAACGCCACTTCACTCTTCAATGATTAGCACAGTAGAGGAGTGCCACAAATTGGTGTAGGGGTTTGACTCTAATAAAGGAATTTTGGTTGGTGCTAGGATTATTGCGCCTCTCACTAGGATTTTGGAATGCGATAGTGAACTGGAAAATGTTGGTGTTGTGAGGTGTTTGCATAGGTTGACTAAGAATTCCAATAATGATGAAATAAAGGAAATATCACTAATGTCGTTTAACTCCAAGGACTAAAAATAGCATTTCACAAAATTGAATGACTAAAAGATGAAAATATTTAATTGGAGGACCAAAAGAAATAGTGCCTCCAATTTGGAAGACTAAAATCATATTCAAACCTTTGATCAGCTTTCAAGTAACCATGTTACTCAAATCCACATGGTAAATACTGAGTAGACCATCACATCATCAATGTCACTAAGAGCATCTCTAATGGTGGTTTCTTAATGAGTTCCTTGACTTGAAGAAACCAAACCATTCCCACCTTTTCTACCAAGATTCCTATAATTTCAACAACCTTCACCATTTGAAATTTAAAGGCATTTTTAGTTCTATACCTGTGTGTTATGTTCTTGTTTTCTAACATTATATTTCTGTAAAATAAATATTCTTGTAAGAGTTTCTGTATAGAATGATAACATGTGCTGAAGTACTTGAAAATGAACTGTTAGGAGGTAAGATAGCAATAATATTCTTTTTGTCATAGAGCCTATATTTATTATAGAGGATAGACAAGAGGGATAAATATTTTGTTTGATGCTAACAGCAAAGAAAATTTAAAGATGAAATGGATGCAAATAATCTGTAAATGAGTACTGATTGCGAACTGATACAGTGGGTAATTTGTGTAGATGTTTGTAGTTTATAATCAAGGAATATGTGATATAAGACCATATGGAAGCAGGGATGAACAATTCAGAACAAATGATCATTTTAAACAATCAAATCACATGGTCGTCGCTAATAATTTATAATGATCTGCTGCTATTTTGTCATTCATGTCCTATTTATGTATATAATGGGTTTTGGCTTATGGTTGTAGTTATTGAATTCAAACTTACCAAGTTTTATTTAATTATTGCATTGCCAGGTCATGTTGCATGCAGAAAAACAAAGAGGTGATGAATATGAAAGGAAATACGTAGAAGCTCAAGGATCTAATGAAGAGTTACGCAAAAAATTAGCAGAAACTGAAAAAAGAGTATATCAGCTTCAGGACTCTTTGAACAGGTAGTATTAATATATCCCCTTGCAGATTCATGTAATCTATCAATTTTGATTTTGCAATACCAAAATCCGTCAATATGGTTAAATCATAGCACATGATACCAAGAGGAAAATGGATAGAATAAAGGAAGGAGTGAGACAGGCCCAGATTAACTGTGCATGTGTGTTCTCTTTGTACTTCTAAGGGATATATCATCTTTCAACTGAATATAGAACTTGCATAAACAATTATAAAACCATATGATGGTGCTGAAAGCATCAAAATCGTTCTGTCAACATTCATAACCTCTCTTAGTATACATACATATTATTACGACGTGATTGTTTCAAGTTTAACATATGTTGATAAGTCATGCTTTTCCAATATTATATTTTATTTAATCCTATGAAGTCACTAATTACATTTTATTGACCTGGCAAACTTGTTGGATTGAACTTCTATAGAAATATCTGATGATATATAAACAGTACTATAATCCATATTGCAAAACAATTACTAGAAACTTAGACTACAGGGGTCGATAAATTTTAGGTAAATTAAGGGAATAGTATTTAGAGTTTCTAAAGAAATAATTCTAAAGTCTGTTCGTTGAATATGTCAAGTTTAGACAGTTGTTTATTGAAGGGGGGCAAAGGCAAAGCTGTAGAAGAAAAGTTTGGCTTCATTCCCTTTGGGCATAGTCCCTTCAATTGAATGCGTCTTACAACCATGAAACAAATTTCTTAATTAAATAAAACTTATAATTACCGAAGTTACCAACCTCATTAATTTTCCCCAAAGTATCTTCTTCAGAAATCATAAGGAAAACCGATACATGAGATGGAAATGATTTTTTGTTTGTTAGTATTACTGATCTTCACTTCAGGGCTGCTGCTATAATTCTCCATCACTATCCACTTGAATATTCGTTTACGTATGTTAGGTAGCTCTGAAGTTGACCTTTGGGAGGAAGATTTAAAGTCACCCTATATTTATGAAGTGTTACTTTCGAAAGATCTGCTTCAATATCCCAAAATTTTCCAGATTTTATGTTGTACATTTTGAGTATTTGTTAGAAGGGACTGGAAGCAAATGTCTAATGTACTATTTCATGAGTCATTGCCAGTCTTGTTCAAAAGCCTATTTGGAAAAAAAATAAAAAATGACCAAGATATACCATATAACAGAAATCATACTTTGTTGGGCCTAAATGAACATTATGGTTTAAAACTTCAAAGAATTTAATCTGGGGGGAGACATTAAACAGGGTTTAACCATGATGACATTCTAATTTTTTATCCCGTCTGCCTTTTATGGACACCACTATAATTTGAATTATGACTTTTAAAACTGAATTCTATTTTATTAATGCTAGATCTGAATTAGTGTGTATCAGGATGATATCTTCCATGTCAAGTCAAGTTGCCGAGCTGAAGACGATCTTGAGTACTTCATCAAGATTGAGTTCAACTTTTCGACCTATTGCTAGGGTTGACGTTGCTTCTAGTAACTCTGATACTTCATCTACAGACTCCGATTTCACATTTCCAGCTCCTGTTTCAAATCCAGAACCTCAACAGGAGGAGTCAAATTCTTCGCGGCTAGTAGTTCAGGATGTCACTGCAGGGGACGGATCGGGTTAGTCCAACTTTCTCCACAAATGTCAATGTACTAATAATCTTCCCATCAAACTTTTCTTACTGCTTTAGAAAATAATTTGGTTGTCGTAGAGAGTAAAGCCAACATATAAAGATCCTGTCATGTATATTATAAATGTAATTTTTTAAATAAGAATAGAAATACTCTTTTTGAGAGCTTCGCAGCCTTTAATCTTGGAGTGGAATATCAAAGATAAGGTAGTGGTAGTAGCGTTGTAGGATTTAATTGCTTCCTGTAATAATGTAATTACATGCATTTATAGGATAATATTTGAATTGTCTTTTTGTAATGTGTGAGAAGAAGAAAATAAGATGAGTCTGACAGTATCATTTGTCCTTTTCTTCATGGTTGCATTTTCAGGATCTGAAAGTGGAAAGGAGGGTTCATTTGATGATTTCTTCTAGTAAAACTTGTTTTTTTATATCGTGCTTAAATTTTAATATCCTCGGTGTCCCAGGGGAAACAAGGAGGAAAAATAGAAAGATATGGAGGTGGCATCTGTTAGGCATGTACATGTTCATTCCTTCTGCCACTTTCACTAAAACATTTGTAGATACACAGTTCATCCCAGGATCTTGTAGAACAGTAAGGTAGAGATAGCAAAAGTGTCAATCTATGATGAACACATTCACGAGTGTTTCACCGTGTTGACATCCCTTCTGAATTCTATATAATTTGATGTCAAATGACACAGTGACAATTGTGTATATAACATTTCCAGAGCTTTTTCTGGTCTTCTGTCTTTCTTGTTCTCAGTCTTACTTAGTTGTAACCACCCTAAACTCTGCCTTTTACAAATAGGTAGCTATCTCTAACTTTCATCTCGATTAAGTATTAAACCCCGCTCTTAATTAAAATCAAAGAAAAAATATTTGAGGAAGTGGAAAGGTTCATAATGTGCATTTTGTAAACCACTAAGTTTTTGTTCTTTTCTCTAATAAAAAAAAAACAAATTTGTTTAGTATTAATGGCGTAGTCCCCATGTTAACAGAATAGTCTGTTATAACATTGGAAGAGTTTAATGTTTAACTTTGACAAAATAAAAGGTTGAAATAATTATATTTTTATATCGTTTAAGAAAACAGGAAATTCAAATTTTATTATTATATTGTATCTTCACGAAAGGAAATAGGGAAAAATTCAAGTGCAAAAGAAAGTTAGAATATTTTTTTTTCTTAAGTTAAAGGATATTTGGTAACTTTTAATTTTATGTAAAATATAAATAACGATTATTTAGATAATAAATTGTCCTAGTTGTGTCATGTATTAGTGCATTACACGTGTTTGGGTGAAAAATTTGTATAGATTAATTTATTTTTATAAAGAATGTAATTTTTTTTATAATAAAATATGGTGTTTGGACTAAAATTTAAAAGAAAATAAAATTTAAATAATTGATAGTAAATTAATTGTATAAAATGAGACAATTTCAAATTTTATTTATGAAGAATTCATGTCGAGACTAGTCGGTACATTTTTTTTGGTCATCATCACTAGAGTTATGTTTTTCTGTTATATTGATCAGTATTATTTTTTGGTTGACTTTATTTAAAATAAAATTTTCTTAGTCAATATTAGTGGTGTTTTTTGGTTGATGTTATAGTTTATTTTTAGTTGATAAATATAGGTTTTTTTTTTTTTCTAATATATCATTAATGTTATTTCTTTTTTGTCCATCCAAAGTTTGTTAAGATGCTTCTTAATGTTGGTTGGGAACAAAGTTTTGACCAACATTGACTAGGATTTTGTTGTCTATGTTGAAATAATAACTGAACATAAAAAATGGGGTTGGATAAAGTTTAAAATTTTTTCCCTATATTCTTGGAAAACAAAAAGGATTTGGTAGACAATTTAATGAATAAAAGCCTTCACTTAAAAGAAAACTTTTCATAAAAACAATTTCACAAAACTTCTGTGTAAAAATTTATCAAGTAGATAATTTATAAGTATAATAAAAGAACAAATAAAAATTGTTTCTATATAGCTTCACTCAACTTCAGCTGTATTTAGTTTTCCTTCAATAAGCTCTTCAAGAGTTCCATTATAATCAACCATGATTATACATGCATGAATAATGTAACTATAAAAATCTTATTAATATTCATGAGATTAAGAAACTAAGAATTCTTTGTCACTCAAGTCACTTTCTACTTTCATGATTATTCTTTTATTACTACCCATGACTAAAAAAATAGATGTTTGATAAAGATTATAGGAACAACTCTCATAGAAAGATATATAATTAAACACTAACATTTAGTTTCCCTCAATGATTGATAGAAGGTCTAGTTTATACTACCTTATATGCTTAAATGATTAACGATGATTATTTCTGTATGAGAAACTTGTCATATGTATTGTATAGACCTGAAGAGTATAGACTTCAAGAGAGTATATGTTGCAAAGTCAATATTTAGGTTTTGATTTGCTGAACCAAATTTTCTTGTAATTTTCATATTTTGGAGAATAGAGAATTATTGTAATTAACTTTGATGTCTTGTCCAATACTTTTTTTTGTCCTCTTTATGATTTTTTGAAATCTATTATAAATATCAAAAAGGAAAATATATAATAGATAAAATATTTTTTTTATGTGATATATTATATATAAATAGTTACAAGAGTTGTTAAAGGATGATTCATTTTAAATTAAAACATTAAAATGATCTTCATATTTTCAAAGATAATGGCTAATCCTTTCAAATAATAGTAGATTGGATGTTGGATGTAGTTTGATAAAATAATTGAAGAATTTTCTCAAAAGATATTGATTGCATTTGTTTTTAACACATAGACAAGTATATATATAAGTGAATATTTTTCAAAATAATAAAAAATAAAATTATTTTTTCATAAGCCAAAAATAATTGAAACATAATCTAATTTGTAAAAGTTATTTCCTACTAATTCTCCAAAATCTTATTTTTAACCCATATTTAACCTTTCAGAAAAAAATTATTTGATTTTTTCTTTTATGCTTTTAGAGTCCGTATATAAAGAAGTTCAAAAATATTATTTGTCAACATTATTGTGGAGATGGAAACTCCAAGATCGTAAAATAAAACTCACTACAAAGTTTTGTAGGATACCATGAATAAATTTGATAAAAATTACGCCTCATGCTAGTTATCACACTTTTATTTTTGTTTATAGAATTGAGCGAAAATACGTATACATGTCATGCTAGTTAACACAGTTTAACACATTTAAATTGTAAAATTAATACATTATTGCTTTTTCCAATTGAGAAAAGTTTCTTTGATACTGTGAACTAGTCTGTGTTAATTTCTTATTACCAATGTTGTTTGCAAACCAGGGTTTTTCTACTGGTGTTTCAAATACTTTTCATGACGTAATTTTTTAAGTATATATTTTTAAATAATGTTATTCTTTTTAATAAATTTTTTAATGTCAAGTATTATTATATAACTTTACATGATGTATCAAATATCAACAATTATCTCCCATCGCATATACATACAATTTCATATTAATTAACTGGCTCTCAAACTAATGTGAACAGAAGAAAATGTGAAAGAGAAATGTTTTCAAGTGATTAAATTGGTTTGATAGTTTACCTTATTCTTTTGAAGTCAAATACTGAAATTCTGTTCAAAGTCACTCAAGTGCAACAGTATCAGCATAACCTGCCATATGCCAGAGCTTTCCAGGATCAGGCAAAAGGGAAATACCACTTTCACACAGTTCCTCCATTTTATGTGTTAAGCAATATCCAAATACAGTAGCTACAGGCAGTGGCAGATGAAGTACACCTGCAGATAGAGATCTTCCCTTTCTGCCTCAGTACATGATGTTAAGCTTCAATATGAAGCCATTCTTGGATCAGTTTCTCTCACTCACTCATCTTTGAAGTCTCTTAATTGTAAGAGATCTATAAGTCTAAATGATTATTTATTCTATATGAAAAAAGTCAAATGTTTATCTTTTTAAATAATCAATACATGGTTCTCCTTTGTTCTCTCTACAGCTTACAGATTTGGATGAAAATTACATTATAAAGAAAGCTCCATGGAAGGAAACTATCTGAACAGAAATAGTACTAGTACTCCACAGAGAGAAGATAGCTTTGGCTTTGAGGAGCATACATGGGGAACTTCATGGCCTGCTAGAAACTATGCCTGCAGCTTTTGCAAGAGAGAGTTTAGGTCTGCTCAAGCATTAGGTGGACACATGAATGTTCACAGAAGGGATAGGGCTAGATTGAGATCATCCTTATCTTCATGGGTTTCTGAATGCCCTAAGCCTAACCCTAGCACTAAGCCTAATAGCCCAACTCTTCTGCCAACATCTTCATCACCATCTCTTTTATCTGATGACCCTTTGAACTGTGCACATCCTTCTCCACGTTGCAGTCCTTGTCTCACTTTGTCTTCTTCACCCTTCCCAGCTTCTTCCAGTGGAGACAAGAAACCAAGACTCACACCTTCTCATTCTCAGTTTCCTCTTTTGAGTCCTCAAAGCTGCGAAATTAAGATGATGATGAGTAACAACACAAGGAGTGGTTTCAGTGCTGAGGAGGAAATGAAGGGCTGTGTAGAGGAGGAGGATCACAAGGGTTTCAAGGACAATGAGAAAAACATCACGTTGGAATTAGGAATAGGGTTGCTTAAACACGAAGAGGAGAAGTTAGATTTGGAGCTTCGACTCGGGCATTTCTAGCCAGGTGCAATTTTACCAAACTAATTAATGTATGGCCAACATTTCGAGTAATTTGCAAGTTCAGATTTGTTTAAATTTCTTGCACCAGTAATTCAGGAATCTATTCAAGCTGCAGTTTTACATTGTATATGTTAATTCTACATTTCAAGGTCTTAATCATTTTGTGTGCTTTGATTTAGTAATTTGGGGTTACTTAAAGCTGAATATAACTGTCATGTAGCTTGAGGCTATATTCAAGCCAATGAGTGGTCGATCCAAGGTATCTAGAACACCAATTTGGAGCAATAGTCAAGTGATAGAAATAAAAAGACATAATTAATCACTAACAAAGGGTAACATTGAATCTTCAATTAATTAAGATGTCAAATTATCACAATGTTGCAATAGGTCTCATGAATAGGCAATCAATTCTGCTCTTGGATGATCTTCATTCTTCATCCAAAGAGTCTAAAAGCCAATGAGCATTCTTGTTTTGTTTCACGAACATGTGACTCCCAAAATGTATTCTAAGAACATCCATGCATTTTCCTGGGTATATGCACCCTTAGCCTGTAGGGTTATGATTTTTTTTCCGCAAAAAAATGAATAAATTATATATTAGAAGCACCTGAAGTGTTTCAATCAATCTACCAGGATAACCTGTTTTTCTGATCTTATAACCTAACCAAAATAAAAATGATGCGTCCAACTTGTATTAAAAACTAGCCTAGTTTGACTGAATGTGTTTTGCATAAATAAAACATGTAATTATTAGACAGAACGTTTTGGTTTGAAATCTAAAATCCTACCAAGTAATTGAATGCTTGGAATGTTGTTAACATGTTAACAGCATCGTAGTAAAACAACCTTACACAAGAATATGTCGGTGCTGTTTTGTTTTTTTAGATATATTGTCATCATAAAACATAAAATAACTAGTTCATCCTTCTCCATAATTTTCACACACACGCACATGTATTTAATGCTGCTGCTTTTGGTACGTGATGATAGGAGACCAAAAAAAGTATACGAACAAGAAACAATCATGTATATACGATTACGTTAGCATAACATAAATGCGACTATAGGAGTGGAATGAAAAGGAAGACCCCAGAAATGATGTCAGAATCAGGGACATTCAACATGTCACGAATTTGAAGTCTTTTTCAGATTGAACTGTTGAACAGAACAAAGAGGACAGAGAAAGCAAGGCGAGAGAGATGAATGCACCACTACATAATATAAATAGTGTAGCAATTCATACTTTGATTGGTGGAAAACTCAACTCTTTTTTCCCTGTCAAATTTATTCAAAATGGTTCCTTTGGTGTATAACGAAAGCATGGTGTTTCCCAGGATTAGATGTTTCGCATGTTCCCTATGTGATGTGGCTCCATACCATGATGACCTTTCCCTAAACAGAAACTCGTAGTTTTTTACAGTACCAATCAAAACAAGAAATGCTTTTCTCTCACTTATTGGTGTGTTAAATTCAGTACCCAATATTAAGTAGCTTAGTTATGTATTAGAATTTGAATTTTCATCTCATCATAGAGTGTTTGAGTTGATGTTCAGAAACTTCAATCTATAATTTAAATGTAAAATAATAAAAGTAATTTCTACTTGTAGTTAGGATGCATTCCCAATATTATGTATTAATATTAACTTGATGACATTGTATGAGTAAGGAGAGGTTTTAAACTTAATTGGAGGGCTTAATTAGCTTAGAAGAATTGAATTGAAGTGTGTATAGTGCAATGATGTCAGAAAGGTATATGAATGAGGAATGAAGATGGGGAAGATGGACATATGTGTACAACAAATGCTGCTAAAGTGCAGTTTTAGTGAAAGAAAGAAGAATGGGATAAAGTAAGCTAGTCGGCGCACGTCACTATCCTCTTCCATTACTTTTCCTTTACCCAAACTACCTTTGCCATCAATGACTACCCCCCAACCTTTCCCTAAACAACTAACAACAAAAATGATAAACCACCTTTTCTCTCCTTTTTCATCTTTAATCATATAAAATTTTGTGATTTTCTCACACTGCCATTTACCCTTTAAAATCCTTCTGCACTTCGTACAAATCCTTTCACTATTCAACGTTCTGTGGCTACATGTTTTACTATATGGGCTTCATCACATTTTGGATCACAGTTTAAGTCCACCCAGTAATTTGAAAGTATGGCACATTAAAGACACTTTGTGCAGTTCAGCTTCAATTTACTTACAATAATGTTAATTATACTTTACTTTTAATAACTCAAATTGCATATTCTAGTATGCATCCGGGTATTCATCAAACGTGAAATCCCTTAATCATCAATAAGCTATGTTGAGTTTATTTGGCATGAAGCGATAATTAGAGTTTTAAATAGGGTAAATTACTGGCCAACAGGTTCAACAAGCTATATTTCAATTCTCCTGCTAAGGATGGCCCAGGTTAGAGGATTGGGCAGGTGGTAAGAGGGAGCATGGATGAAGTGCATAGTTTCAATGGGAACAACCTAAAGTGAAAGCAGTCATGCATGTTATAAACTCAAACCTACCAAGTCATGTGGTTGTGGAAAGGAAGAGTGGGGACTATTTTCTGTCAGTTCACTCAATTATACAAGACAATTTATTGGGATAGAAGTCAAGCTTTTACTCCAACCTCTTGTGCGTGGAAGTTATCTCTAAGGAAATTCATTTCATTTAGAGGTTAGTCCGGGGTAAAATTGCAACAAAAGATAATCTTAAATGTAGAGGAGACAACTAATAATTTATTATTTGAGTGTGAAATTGTTGAGAGTTTGAAGTTTTTGTAGTAAATGAGTTTGTATATAGTATAATTGTAAAGAACATATGCCATTATCTGGTGGGGATCTGAATTGCAGTAGCAACAAAGGTCTGGTCGATTGAAGTGGTCTATTTGGCTCTAAAGGAATGATATCAGTCTGAAGAGATTGATCTAGTGAAAATTTTCACCTTGGCTGATCAGTGTGGCCTTAGATTGTAAATAAAGTCAACTAGACTGAATTTACATACTTCAATTTGTGACTTCAACCTATTCAATGTTTGGAGTATTCAGGGTGAGGGGTAGGATTTTGAGGGAGCCTGGGGCTGTAGCTTTTATTTTATACAATTGGGTGGCTATTAGGGAGAGGAGGAATTTGGTGGGCGGATCTGCAGAATTAACAGTGTGAGAGTATTGCATAGGGTATATGCTAGAGAGTAATGGAAAGTATTTTTAGTTAGAAACTGTTTGTTAGTAGGGGGAGTGGAACAATTTAGTGGTTGTGGCTTGATCTAGAAAGGTATCATGAATCACATTCTAAGAAGAGGAGTTCGAGTCAATTGGTTTATGTCTTCTTTGATTCCTCTCTTGTGTAGATCAGTTAGTATAGGTTGCAACTACGGGTTGGATCAATGGCAAAGAGTTGATGATATTCTACTAAAAAATCAGCAGGCGTGTTGGTTAATTGTTGCTACCTTTTTGATTAAGTGTACTGTCAAGATTTGCACAAGGAGTGTTGTGATTCAGAATTGGTAAGAAAGAGGGCTATATATGTTGAGGCAGCTGATCCATGGAAGGTTTGTTGGAGTATAATTACATGGAACCAAAGGCATTGAGTGCACTTCAAGTCAACGTATACGTATAAGTGTTGTAACTAAAAATGTAATTAGGGAATTGATGTAAGACTTTCAACAATTTCAAGCTTCACCCACGGATGAGAAGCTCTCACCCAAACCAAAAAATAATTACAAATTAAGATAATTTGAAAAACCCAAAAATTAATTATAGAAGAAATGCAAAATAACATGTCAACTAGTTGAAAGACGGAAGACAAGGATAAACAAATTTCCTCTAATTTCAAGTGGGATTTACATGAAGTGAACCTTAATTATAGGATTTGACAAATCATGCTTACAAATGAAAAGAAACAAAACATCTTGCATGAAAGTGATACTTATAAGGTGTCACATGTATATTTAGGATTTAGAGTTTACGTGCATAAAATTGTTTTGTAGTGTTATATATAGATTGTCTACTAAAGACAATTTGAAGTAAGTGGATAGGTATTGAAACTATGCTCATAACAATCCTAAGTGTAACCTAACACAATTTTGACTCGTGGTTAAAAGAAATCATATTTGGCACACTAGTGTGGTGCATATAAAGAAGTTGAATATCATCATCGACAAAGGCAAGGGAACATTTAGCTTGTTAGGTTCCAAGGAATGGGAAACAAAATAGAGCTGGAGAAACAGCCAAATAAGATTTTGGAACCAAAATATCGAGCATGAAGTAGTGGTTGCAAATGGAAGAACATGGAATAAGAGGAGAGAAGAAGCAGCAGGTGAACGAGCTAAAACTTTGAATGTATGTAGGAGAAAGGTTCAAGAAATGGCATATGCACAGGCAATAACAACACACACCATGAATGTTAGAACTAATGAAAGATGGGATATGAGAGTTTTAGGTGAAGGAAGAGGAGAAAGCATGGCTGAATAAGAGCTACATCAGAAGGTTGCATCATCATACCAAGTTGGACACATACAATTCAGTGTTAACGATTCATCAAGAACCTAAATTGGTTGATCTCAAAGAGGCACACGCGGTTGAAGATGCAACTATTAATTAACTCAATTGAGGAGATGCACGGTCACATCACGCTTTTAATATTTTGGATTCCACAATCCACAGAATAATGCAATCTCAAATATTTTAAAAAAATTATTCTGTATTATACTATTCGAAATATAGTATTTTGGAATTTCTAAAATATGGGGTGTGATAAGAAATTATGTGCAGGAAGAATTTGATTGTAGAATGATGTGCATTAGGTGAAATCGATTTTGCAATTCAAAGTCTTTTAGGTTGGCTACACTGAGATGTAATTATGGGTATGCATGCATTAATAGTGTACTTGCTAAGTTGCAAGTGAAGCAAACAGAGATAACTATGGGGTAAATCCCAACTGCATTTGTCAAGTTACATTTGCCTTCATTTTGTACCACGCAATCCTCTATACACAACACAACCCTAAAACAAAACAAACAAAAAACAGCAACTGCTTATAACTATGGAATCAATTCTGCTCCTTAAAAACACCACTCTGCCCCACCCCACAATACCCAAAAATATGTATTTGCCTATTTATACCCCTGTTGCACTCACCAAAGGACCATTATCCATATTATTCTAACCAACTGGGGTTTAATTTTGGGTGACCGATTCAGTTAGGGGTTCGATCACATGTGTCTAAGCCTCTCTGTCACATAGTAACAACCTTCTAGAAACTTCTAAAATTATTACAATTATTTTTTGTTTTCTAATTTTCTCTCCAAACTTCTTCATAGTGTTTCTTCTTTATTTCACAATTTTTTTTCTTTTTCTCAAACATTGTACTATGCTTAATGTTCTTATGAGGCAGTGATGAGGAATGACTCACAGCAGTGAAATTGGTTCGTTTGAGTAGTCTCATTTTATATTAGTTAGGGAATCAGAAGAATTTTTCTGTGTACACAGATTGGAGAAGTTCACTGGAGATGCTAGTTATGCTACTATGTTGACAAGTGCAGCAAAATGCCAAGGATAGCAATTTCATTGTAGCTGGACCTGTGGAAAAATGTTACTGATGTTTATCCTGAGTTATGTTTTTGCTGATGAGTGATTTTCATTATGCTGTAAATCCTTTTGGACTTTTTTTTTGTACTCATTTCCTCTCTGCTTATTAAAAAAAATATTATTATTTAAATGATAATAGTAAGATGTTTGAAAGTAAGCATTGATTTTTGTATAGACATGGAATTTATTAAATAGAACAAGGAATATCCGCATCCATCGACAAAAGTTTATACGTCAAAAATTCCTTTCAGTACGTATACTTATGCTTGAAATTAAATAAACAATTGTGGGACCACTCTCTACATTCTCATGTTTTTTAATGTTGTCTTTTTAGACTTGTGTTTCGTCTTTCTTCTACACGGAAATATAAAAGATCATTTTTTTTTTGTTCTCAGTGAAAAAATATAATAATGCATGGTTGATTGATTCAATATTGGACGTTGAAGCCACTCGGTATTGACTTCTGACCATGACCAATGTATTCTAGATCTTGTTTAGGGTTTAAAAGAATGGTGACCTATGAAACATCATTTACTTGTTATTGCCAAAGGAAAAGACATTATAGTAAGTTCATTATAACTGTAGAATTTGTTACTACAGTGAATTAATTAAGCAATTGAAGTAATATAATGCAATTTTAAGGAAAAGATTGAAGAACATACCATCTCATCCCTACTTAACCTGCTTTTTGGCTAATTAACAACGCCAAGCAAACAAACATTGTAAGAAAATATTAAAACAAAAGAGGGAAATTTGGTAGGAAAATCCTTGACACTTGCGTTGTTGTCTTTCATTTTCTTGTCATTGTCCTTGTCTTGTGTCTCTCGTCACTTCTTGAAAGTTTCTGGCTGATTAAGCCTGAACACTATATAATATCTAAATGAAAATCAATGAAATAGCTTAGCTTTAAAATAGTGACTACCAAATTTTAACTCATGATCTTAACCATATGTTTGGGAATAAAGCCAGAATATACTGGTTTCAAGCAACTAGAAGAATATAATGTAAGTATGTTTTAGACTGATGGAAGAAAGGGAAGTAATTAATTGGATTTTGTTGAGTGTGTGGATAACAGGTATAGGAGAACTGTGAAAACATAGAAATAAAAGGATATTCAGGAACAGACACATAGACCATTCAAAGATTTTCTCGATGATGCAGTTGAAGGTTTGATTTTGGGTGATATTGAATGTACGTTTATCATGTTTCTCTTATTCTGATTAGTGTCTTGAATCTTTAGTTTGTATGAGATCCATAAAAAATATAAAAATTAGTAGTGAGATGAGGAATAACAGTTTTATTTATGGGTAGAGAACGTACTGATTTGTTTTGTATACACCTCTTGTATAAGGGTTGAGGTATCCCTCACATACCTCTATTATTTATTTATTTTTTTTATCGATAAAAAAATGTAAGTATGAATGGTTGTTTTAATTAGAACTTTAATAGTGAAATTAATTTGTTGTTGGTATCCTTAAAACTAATGACTTGGAAGTAGCTGCAAGTTACCGTCGTTTCAAATTGTTTTCTGAGTGTATATTTGTTATTTAATCTGTGATTGGAACTAAACGGGAGCAGGCCAAAATATAGGAATCTTGTCGCTTTTACTTGATAAGAAAGGATTGTCTCTTAGCATTGTTAAACGGAATAAGGAATTTGATTTATCAACAGAAAATAAAAGAGAATAGAACACACAACACAATCCAATTTGTTAGGGTTGCTAGGGTGTGAACAAGGTTTTAAACTATTCTATGTTAGTTTTGAAATAAAAATGGTGTAGTTCTCTTTAGTGTTTTTTTTTTATCAATAACAAAATAGAATAAATGAAATTACTAAGGATTTTGTTTTTTATCGACATAAAATTAGTAAAGATACTCCAATCCATTATAAAAAGTCTTATAAATAAGAGGATTTTAGTTCTCTAATCCTCTAACAACCGTGAATTAAAGTCAACTTATCTCATGATTAAATTAAGTTTGATGATTTCTTCCATAAAGATCCGTGTATAACCTAATAGTTTCCCAAAACATCCACAAACATCGAAACTAGATTAAACTCTCCAAAACACAAAATCTTTTTCCAATGTTTACAACACTTAAAAAGTTAAAAACATTTTTATGCTTTTAGTATTTGCATTAACAACCTTTTCTTCCAGAGAGAAACAAATAACATATAAGAATGAAGCTTGTAAAGTTAGTGAGGGTTGAAATACCCCTCACATACTTTATACTTATTTATTTAATTATTTATCGATAATTTTTTTTTGAATATGTGAAATCCTTTATTAAATTTAAATATTCATGATCTATATCATTTCACTTGTATCATTATTTTTCCTCCTCATATTTCATATGTATGTAAAATATAAATTAAAACAGAACATGACTACGGACATTATTGGGGAATTCTTTCTAAATGGGTTTTTGGTGCCTCGGGCAATTTGACGTAAGTACACGTCACTACGTAGGACTTGGAACCATAAAAGTTACTGTGGAATTCACCACTGACTGATAAACCGACAAAGTGGTTTTTTCTACACGCACGTGCATGAAAAAAAGGAAGAAATGAATGATGTATATACCTCGTACATACATATACGGTAGAACATGGAGTTCTTCCTTCTATCCTTGCAGCAGAAACTCTAAAAAAAAACCTAAAAATTATTAAAAAAATAATTATGATTCTTTTTCAAAGAAAATTCTCTAAAGAAAAAAAAAAAATGAGAGATGTACATTTTCACTTAAAAAAAAAATATTTATTAAAAATTTAAATCTTATTCAATTCAAAAGTGGTTTGAGAATATATATATATATATATATATATATATATATATATATATATTTATTTTATTTTTTTATTTTTATTTTTTGTTTTGTTAACACAAGGTAAAGTTTTCTCTGTTTTTATGAAATCTCTACATTTTATTCAAAGTGTTGACAATAGGCTATATAGCCATACAATCAAAGCTGAAAAACTGATTCTACACCCACTAACTTCACGTATGAGTTCATGGGTGGTTTCCTAAATGCATGATACCTAATCCCTAAATAATAGGTGGTTTTTCTAAATGTATGACACTTAATCCCTAAATAATAGGTCAACAATACCCATATTAATCAAAAGAGAATCAAAACATAAAAATGCATTTAATTGCTAACAATTCCCTCCCTTAAACTAGATGCAGTAGCATTTAATTTATCTTTGAAGCTTCCAACATGCCTAACATCCTACGCAGCATTGAGAATTGCTCTAACTTGAGTGGCTTTGTCATTATATCAGCAACTTGAATCTGTGAGCTATAGTAATTTAACTTGATAGTTCCATCTTTCACTAAGTCTCTTAAAAAATGGAATTTAATGTCTATATGTTTGCTCCTCCCATGAAACACTGGATTCTTTGATAATTGTATAGTGGAATTGTTGTCACAGAAAATCAGTATGTTTTTCTGTTCTTCAAGGCTCAGCTTCTCCAACATCCTTTTAATCCAAATACATTGACACGTACAAGATGCAACAACTATATACTCAGCTTCTGTGGTGGATAATGTAACCACTGGTTGTTTCTTTGAGGACCATGAGACTGCTCCAGAGCCAAATAAAACACAAATCCAGAAGTGCTTCTTCTATCATTTATATCCCCAACAAAATCACTATGAGAATATGCTACAATCTTTGCATTTTCCCTTTCTTGTAGTAGATACCTAGTTCAGTTGTTCCTTTTAAGTACCTTAATGTTCTTTTGGCTGCAAACCAGTGAGATTCAGTGGGACTGGACATAAACCTTGGTTCCTGCATCATTTTTTGACAATCTTGTGCCTGGAACAATTGAATTCTTTACAGCATTACAGTTTTCCATGCCAAACCGTGACAATATTTCTTGTGCATATTTCTTCTGACATATGAAGATTCCATTTGAGTTCTGCATAACTTCAATACCAAGAAAGTATCTCATTTTGCCTAAATCTCCCTCCTTTGATTTTTTGAACAATGTATGTTCACAAAGGCATCTATCAAATCCATTTTGAACAAAATAAGCTTCAATTTTGTTGTACCAAGCTCTCGGTGCTTGTTTAAGGCCATAAAATGCATTTTTTAATTTGTACACTTTTTCTTCTTCACCATTTTCACAAAACCATTTGGTTGCAGCACATAGATCTCTTCTTTAAGGTCACCATGAAGAAAGACACTCTTCACATCTAGCTGAAACACATTCTAACTATACTGGGCTGCTATAGCAAGTATTAAGCGAATTGTGTCAAGTCTGGCTATCGGGGCAAATACCTCTGTGTAATCCACTCCATATTGTTGCACATACCCTTTAGCTACTAACATGGCTTTGAGCTTATCAATTTCTCCAGTCTCTTTAAATTTAGTTTTGAAGATCCATTTGACTCCAATTGGCTTTACTCCTTTTGGCATATCAGTTAGCTCCCAAGTCATGTTTTTCTCTATTGATTCCATCTCTTTCATCATTGCATTTCTCCACTTCTCACTCTTAACCGCTTCCTCAAATGAGATTGGATCATCCTCGGTGACCATCATTACATTTAGGCCATTATCATCTGATAGACCTTCTCCTCTTTCGTAATCTTTCATCCAAACTGGTTTCGTCCTACTCCTTTTACCCCTCCCTTCAACTGGAGTCTCATAATTAATAATATGAGAGTCATTAGAATCTGTATCAGTACTTGTAGAACTATTCTCAACATCTTCATTTCTATCCTCGGTTTCTTGAGCACCAATACTTTCTACAATGTTTTCTTCAGACTGCTCTTCGGAATCACTCACGTACTCTTCATTATCTCCCCATTTTAGAATATCTTGTTGATGTTCTTTTGTATTTTGTTTCCAATTCCAACCCTTTTGTTCCTCAAAAATCACATCTTTGCTGATTAAAATCTTTTTGTTGACGGAATCAAACAATCAGTATGCTTTTGATTCATCATTTACTCCTAGAAGAACACATTTCTTGCTTTTATCATCCAGTTTTACTCTATGTTGATCCGGTACATGGACATGAGCCAAACATCCAAATACTCGAAAGTAATCAACAATAGGCTTCACTCCACTCCATGCTTCTTTTGGAGTTTTATTTTGTACAACTACTATAGGACTTCTATTGAGAATATGACACACCACCTTGCAGCTTCAGCCCAAAATATTTTAGGAACATGTTTCTCAATCAGCATAGAGCGCACCATGTTCATAATTGTTCTATTCTTCCTCTCAGCAACTCCATTTTGTTGAGGTGTATAAGATACAGTCAGCTGCCTACGTATGTCATGGCTTTTACAAAATTCACCAAATTCATTTGAAGTGGATTCACCCCCTCTATCTGTCCTCAAACTTCCAATACTTACACATGTTTCCTTTTCAACCAACACCTTGAACCTTTTAAAGAGTGAACAAGTTTCTGATTTTTCATTCAGAAAATAAAGCCAAATTTTCCAAGAGAAATCATCTATAAAACTCAGAATATACCTCTTGTTGCTGCTTGACATTGGATTGATAGGTCCACATATGTCTGCATGCACAAGTTGAAGTTTTTTTTATGCTCTCCATAGACTTTTCTTAGGCATAGGATTTCGGTGTTGTTTCCCAGCCAAACAGTGTGTACATATCTCTCTTAGAACTGTGACAGTAGGCAGTCCATTCACCAGTTGTTTGGAGGAAAGTGTCTTCAAACCATTGTAGCTTAAGTGACCAAATCGGTTGTGCCAAAGTTGTGATCCTTCCTCTAGTTCCATTTGAAAACATTTTGAATTCAAAGGTGCATGGGTAGCTGTTAGTGCAAACATTCTATTTCCCTTCATATCTGTATTCATAATCTGTCCTCTTTCGGGGTGAGAGACTTTACATTTCCCATTCTGAATTAGTATAGACAAGTCATTCTCTTGGAGTTGTCCTATGCTGAGCAAATTGTTCGTCAGTTCTGAAACATAGTATACATGTGAAATTACATGTGTGACTCCATCAACATTCAACTGAACACTTCCTTTCCCCATTACAATTATTTGAGTGTCATTGCCAAGTTTTACTGCATGTCTAAAGTTCTCATATAATTCTGAGAACCAGTTTTTGTTACCACTCATGTGGTTGCTGCACCCGGAATCAAGAAACCATTCCTCTGTCTTTCCTTGCTTAAAATCAAGAGAAGCCATTAGCAAGAGTTCATCCTCCGGATCTACCTTATCTTCCACCTCAGCATAGTTTATTTTTTTCTCCCAGGTAGGACATTCATATTGAAAATGTCCATATTTGTGACACTTGAAACATTCAATTTCAGCTTTGTTGATTGGCTGTCTCCCTCTTCCTCGTCCTCGTCCTCCCCTATCTTCATAGGTAATCTGTAGTGTCTGTTCCTCCTCTACATGACACAACATCCTTTGCTCATGAACTAAAAGACTACTCTGCAGTTCATCGATTGTCATAGTGTCCAAATTGTTGGATTCTTCAATTGAGCACACAACATAATTAAATTTCAGGGTCATAAACCATAAAATTTTTGCAACAATAATGTTCCCCCGCATGCATTCTCCACACATCTTCATACTTTTAGCAATTCTCAAGGTGCGGGCAAAGTATTCATTCACCGTTTCATCTTCCTTCATTTGCAGGATTTCAAATTCTTTGCAATTGTGCTCTTTTCACCCTTGTCGACCCTTGAAATTTTTGTTTCATAGAGTCCCAAATGTCTTTGGAAGTATCATCATTGAGGATAGTATCTAAAATTTCACGATCAATGGCCTGATATAGATAGTTCTTTATCTTCAAGTCCTTCAGTTGCTGTTCTTCCATGACCTTGAGTTCAGCTTCTGACACAGTTGTTTTATTTGTAACAACTGAGATCCCATCCTTTACCAAATGCCAATACTCTTTAGAGCGGAAAAAATTCTCCATGATTTTTGCCCAATGATCATAATGCCCATCAAATCTAGGGATTGCAGGTTGCACATATTTGTTGTTGTTCAATTCTGCCATCTTCCTTTGTTCACTCAGAGGTGTTCTCACACACTCACTTATAAATGTTTCTCTCACTCACACTCACAACTATTTCTCACACTCACAACTGTTTCTCACACTCACTCACAATTGTTTCTCTCACACTCAATAAAATGGATCAGGCCCCTATTACGGAGCTCTGATACCAATTGTTAACACAAGGTAAAGTTTTCTCTGTTTTTATGAAATCTCTACATCTTATTCAAAGTGCAGACAATAGGCTATATAGCCATACAATCAAAGCTGAAAAACTGATTCTACACCTACTAACTTCACGTATGAGTTCATGGGTGGTTTCCTAAATGCATGATACCTAATCCCTAAATAATAGGTGGTTTTTCTAAATGCATGACACTTAATCCCTAAATAATAGGTCAACAGTACCCATACTGATCAAAACAAAATCAAAACAGAAAAATGCATTTAATTGCTAACATATATATATATATATATATAATTTAAATTGATTTTTTAAGGGCATGTTTTACTGTTTTTAATTTTTTTGGGTTTTTGTATTCAATCTAACCATGCATGGTAAGGTGATCAAGAATCATTTTGACTTAAAAAAAAAAGAAGCTTTTTGGTTAAAAATATAAAACATATGCATGAAAATTGAGGATGATATGAGGGATGTTGTTCTTTTGGTTGGTATTGATTTGTGGAGTATGGGAAGGCATTAACAAATAGTAGATTGAGGATCCAATATTTGGACCATTTTTGTGTAGGACGTAGGGTTGTAAGGTCTTTTGCAGACAAGTTTTTTTTATAAGGATTGACACATCTCTTAAATGTCTCATTTTTATTCATTTTATTCTTTGTTGAACATACATATATATATATACATATATATATATATATACACACACATATATATATATATATATATATATATACACCCACATATATATATATACACCCACATATATATATATATATATACATATATATATATATGAACATATTGAACATGTCACTCAAATTTTGTACAAAAAAAATCCTTAATAAAAAAGTTATTGTTGAAGGGTTTGTCCAAAGGATTGCAGATGGTGATGTTCCTGAAACCATAGAGGGAAAGAAGGTTAGTAGAAATTATTTGATCCTTATGCTCTATAAAATTGTATTTGTAACTTAGTAGATTTACTATTTCATTTTCAATGTTATATTGTTGTAAAGTATATAAACATGTTCATCTTGCTGAATTTATGTAAATCGATTCATTATAAAACAATGACTTATCTCTTCTATTTTTTATTTGGAGTTTAGGGTTTTCTTGCTTCTATATAGCTTTATTCGAGTACTCAACCTAAGTTTTTATTATTAGCATGATGTTTTGCATACGTGTTGACTAAAGTTCTTGGATTTTAGGTTTTTATATACTTCTCGGGAGTTTTGGATGGCATGAAACCTTTGTTATACATGACTTATAAACCTTGATAAGTCTTGGGGGCTTGGACTTAGTGCGTAGGATTTAGAATATAGGGTGTAGACCTTTAGGCTTTGGGTTTTGGGCTTAGTATTTTGCGCTTATGGCTTAGGACTTAGAACTTAGGATTTATGGGTGTAGGGCCTAAGACTCAAGGTTAGGATATTAGGGCTTAGGGCTTTTGGTGGTTGACTTAAGACTTAGGACTTATGACTTAAAGCTTAACGCTTAGGATTTAGGATTAGAGTTTAGGATTTTGGATATTGGTTCTATTGTTGGCCTTGGAAGTAGTATTAACAAAAAAAAATGCCAACTTTGAAGGAGTATGACACTAATTTGACCAAGCTAGTTGAAGAGTTAATTGTCAATTCCTAGTTTTCTTCATGCCAATGACAGATAAACTTTCACGTATTTTACATGTTAACTACAAAAGAGTTTTCTTGCTTCTATATAGCCTTATTCGAGTATCTTGTCTCAGTTTTTATCATTTATTAGCATGATGTTTTACATACATGTTGACTAATGTTCTTGGATTTTGGGTGTTTATATACTTTTGGGGAGTTATGAATGATATGAAACCTTTGTTCTACATTATTTAGGTTATAACCCTTTATATGTGTTTAGGGCATAGGGTGTAAGGCGTAGGGCATATGATATAAGGTTTAGGATTTAAAGTGTATGGCTCAGGACATAAGGCTTGTGAATTAGGGCTTAAGACTTAGAGCTTATGGCTTAAGACTTATGGCTTAGGAGTTATGGCTTATGGCTTAAGCCTCATGGCTTATGGCTTAAGCCTCATGGCTTATGGCTTAAGCCTCATGGCTTATGGCTTAAGACTTATAACTTAGAACTTTTGGTGTTGGGCTTAAGACTTAGAGCTTAAGTTTAAGGCTTATCACGTAGGGTTTAAAGTTTAGGCCTTAATGTTAGTGTTAAGACTTATGGTTTAGGATTAGGGTTTATGGTTTAAGATGGTGGTGTTATTGTTGACCTTGGAAGTTGTAATAACAATAAGATGCCAACTTTGGAGGAGTACCTGCTATAGTGATAAAAAAGATAGTGAGCATTCAAAAGAATTTCCTTTGGGGGTGGGGCTTCGAAGGGAGGAAGATCGCTTGGGTCGCAAGGGAAAAGGTTTGCGAACCTTGGGAGAAGGGAGGACTTGGAGTTGTTAACATTAAGGACTTCAATTTGGCTTTGATGGATAAATGAATTTGGCGATTGGATTCTTTCGAGGGAGGTTTATGGAAGGAGCTTTTAGAATCTAAACATGGTGGCTAGAGAAATCTGAAGGAGGATAGATGTATTTACAGTGCTTTCGTTTGGTGAAAACATTTGAAGAAGATTTGGAAGATGAAGAAGTGGGGTAGTAATTTCGGAGACTGTTTAAATTAGAAAATTGGCAATGGGAAGGATATCAAGTTTTGGGAAGACTAAGTTCCCAAGGTTGTTTTCATTGAGTGTCGAGAAAGATATGTCATTGGCTTGTAGTGGATTTTGGGAAAATAACGGTTGAGAGTGGTACCTGGTGTGGAGAAGAAGTCTTTTTGACTGGGAAAAGGCTCAGGTTTGTTAGCTTCTCGAGAGTAGTGCACGACTCGTGCCCTGTCTTGGAGAAAGTTGATGGGTGGGTATGGAAAGCCAATAAGTTTCAAGAGTTCTCAGTTAACTCGGCTTATGGGCTTCTTAGAGGTGTCCGTGAGGGGGACGGGTCGAGGATGTTTAATTCATTTTGGAGGATTAAGGCTTTGCTCTCAGCTTAGGTTACAACTTGGAGGGTGCTGGAAAATAGGATTGTTATTAAGGTCAATATACATAGACACGAGATTGCGGTTAGAAGTGTATTGTGTTGCTTTTGTGCGGTTAAAGAGGAGGAGGTAAATAATTTGTTTAGACTGTAGAATATCCTGGCTGGTGTAGAATCTTTGTCATGCATGGTTAGGCATTTCGTCGGTAGCCCCCATCCATGGCTCACTCCCATTTTCTGCTTTTGATTAGTGTCTTGATCCTTTAGTCGGTCTTTATTCGCTTTAGTTTGGTGTTGGAGTTTGTTTTCTGACAAGATTAGAATTTTGAGCAATTGATTTGTTTCAATGGAGCAATACCTAAAACTCACACCAGACGATGGAGAGTTACTAAAGGATCCAGTCAAATACAGGCGACTCATGGGACGACTGATATACCTCATGGTTACTCGACCTGACATAGCATTTTCGGTTTGGACCCTAAGTCAATATATACAAACTCCACAGAAACCTCATTGGGATGCCGCAATTCGAGTCATAAAATACATCAAAGGATCACCGGGACAAGGATTGCTATTGCCATCCGAGAACAATCTGACATTGACAGCTTATTGCGACTCAGACTGGGGAGGTTGTCAGACAACTTGGAGATTAGTATTTGGGTATTGCATTTTTTCTTGGTTCTTCTATTATCTCATGGAAGTCAAAATAACAGACAAACGTATCAAGATCATCAGCGGAAGCAGAATACCGCGCGATGGCCAATACTTGTTTGGGGATAGTTTGGTTGCCATATCTGTTGCATGATTTAAAAGTGCCATGTAACTTGCCAACTCAACTTTTCTGTGACAATCAAGTGACATTACATATAGCAGCAAACCCAGTATTTCATGAACACATTGAGATAGACTGCCACATTATGCGAGAAAAATTACAAGCCGGGATAATCAGTCCTTCATATGTACCGACACAGTATCAACTCGCAGATATTTTTATGAAGGCACTAACAATTTTTTACGCTACGAGACAAGTTGGGGGTTCATGATCTTCACCTACCAACTTGAGGAGAGTATTAAGGAAATAATAATGATCAAATTATACGCAATTATTGTATGCAATATTGTACGATATTGTATCCAGTTATATGCAATTAATTGATTAGTGGATCCCTACCTAATTAGATGGTAATTTGGAGAGGGAAACTCCCTACACTAGTATTTATTTCGTATACATGAAATGATGTAAATGTACACACTAGAATAAAAACATCTTCTTACCTACAATTTTCTTATAACCACAGGGTACTCCTGGTTCCAAGAGAAAAGTCATAGTTGATTTAAGAATGAAACGACCAAACTCATATGGAATCCATTTGGAAATATTTTGTTCCTCCCTAACGATGTTATGGTTAAAAAAATGAGGCATCTGCAGTTAAGACAAGGAAATATTCCAATCACAACTAGTCCAAAACTGATAGACGGTATCCGGAATGCTAGCATCATTCGATAACCCTACAATATTTGTTAAAGAAGTAGTAAAACACTAGTTATCATTCCAGAAATTAATAAAGTACCTATACCGTCCAAGAAGTATAGTTAAGAATAATGCCATAAAACTGTTTAATTTCAGGTCAATAATAAATGAGAATTTATAAATCATTCTAAACTTATATATAATAGTCGAAAGAAATATTGTGATAAAAATATTATATAAGTATTCTTTATATTGTCATAAATGAGTTTTTTCTTATAAAAAAATGTAAGAGAAAAAAAAGTCTATTACACAAACTATATATAATAAGCCTCCTAGGTGCTAGCCTTTGTTTGTTATTAAAACGAAAAGGAGAATGTTAATTACCTATAATGAAATTGCCAATAATAGGCCTAAAGAAAAGAGCCATAGAATATGAGCTTTAGGCTAATTAATTAAGTGGGTTGTTTCTTCCTCATTAACGATGTTGATTGTGATGACATGATGATTTCACAATGTGTCGCCACTAATTCCAAGACCAAAAAGACAAGGACAAATCATACACATGCCATGTTCTCTTCCATTTTATATGAACTGCTTCCTGTTAAAAATCTCCACACATATACAACAATGGAGGGTGAAGCTCTTCTCTTCCTTCTTCATATAATTATTTCCCTGTACTCTAGAATCTGTTCCATCACAGGATCATAGTTACCATAGTAAACCAATTAAGTGTCATCTCAATGAGCAGGGTTTTGCTGTGTCATACCTAGCAAATATCTACGTGGAATATCCTTTTAGACTGTGAGTTAATTGGCTCCTCAAGAACCAAAAGAAGAAGAAAATTAAACGTGTGATTGCTTGGTATCAAACAGAGATTGGACCTGTAAAAATTAATGCCATGCTTCAATTTTTCCTGCTTTCTGAGGGTCTTTGAATAACGTAATCCTTTCGCTACATGTTGGGGCTGTTAGGCTTTGATAGATACCTTTGCTTTGTTCAAAATCACAGTCTCACTTATCATGTTAATTACCATGCACACCAAAGTAATATTTTTAATGTAAAAACTATACCAAATTACATGCACATATATGGATTTGATGGAGTTAAACTAATATTCCTTCCACATTACTAATCCATTATGCTATTATATAAAATTAAGAGAGGTTTTGTAATGAAGGTACAGAGAGAGAGCTTAAGAGAAGTTTTGTTAAATCTTAAAGCAGCGTTAGAAAATTTGTCCATGTACACTAAACAAATCTTTAAATAAAAATTAATTTTAGAGACAAAAAATAATTAGTTGCTATAGTGATTAAATTAGATTTAAAAAATTATTGATTTCTAAATTAGTTTCTCTTTAGTGATAAATAGTTTTTAATTTGGTATTTAATTAACTACCAAGGTTTTGCTATAAAATTTAGAATCTAAATAATTGATAGTTAAAACATTGATAGCTAATTAGATACCAATTTAGAAACTATTTGTTAATAATAAAAACTAATTTAGAAGCTAATAATTTTTTTTAATTTTTAAAATGGTTTAATTTAGTCACTATAATAACTAATTATTTTTAATTTTTAAAATTAATTTTTTAATCTCTAAAATTAATTTTTATTTAATGATTATTTTAGTGGTAGAAATTTTTATTCAGATGCAGCTATTGATTAATCATAAAAAAATACAAATTAAAATGTAAAGGGGATCATTGTTAAAGATGTTATTACTATTCTAGCATTTACGTGATGTCACATGACATCAAAACATTAAGCTAACCAAATAGTTAATTAGGATGTGTGATATATGTATCCTTATCCTTCTATTTTTCTGAATGAAAAAGTTAAATTTAAGCATAGATATGTTTGATATATATCGTCAAATTAACAGTTAAAATGTTCTGAAAGTTATTTGTCACTAACCACTAAATTGTACAAATTTGAAACTTAAACTGTTATGCGAAAACTTTCAAATAATCAGGTTAAAATGATTAGTCCTTATACGTACTTCTTTTAGTTGGGTTTTGGTTCCTATTAATTTTTTATAATAATTTAGATAAATTACATTTCATTCTTCTGTAACTTCTCACTTTATTACCTTTACTTTTTTTATGTATCATTAAACTCCTCTTAAGTTTGGGTTAAAATGAAAAACTTTTATAGTTTAAACTAAAATCATAGTGAATATGCGCTAAAACTAAATAAAAAAATCAAGGGACTAAGAAAGCTAACTGACAGGAAAAAAATATAAAGAGTTTAGTAATATAAAAAATATAAGTATAAATTGAGAAAATATAAAACTATAAAAGAAATCAAAATTATCAATAATAACTTGTCGTTTAAAACTGCAGGGGAACTATTCTGTAGAAAATAAGAACCAATATGTTAATAATAGAAATAAAATTAAATAGGCTCCAAATAAAATGAAAAATATATACTGACCAATACAAATTGAGGAGAAATGAAATCCAAAAAATTGCAAAAAAAGGGTTATTCTAGGATACATTATAATGACTAAAAATAATTTAGGTGCTAATTGTATAATTTAATATTTTTTATGAATAGAGAATTAAATCAATTAAAATAAATACTTTAGGAGTGTCACAAAAGAGTTCTAACAGCCCTACAAATTACATCTACAAATCACTATATGATTAACTCTACTGGATTAACTCAAAGGATTAACCAAACACCATTTCTAAATTCAGTTCTATAAATTATATAACTTATAATACTAGGAGAAACTCCATTACACATTCATTGAATTCTCCCGAAAACATACCAATAGTATAATTTAACCATAATTTTGTATTTAACAGTTATATTATATTACTGAAATAACAAAACTTCATATGATTTAGTTATTTCAAGCCTTGTAGTTGACACAGGCATCTTTAAAAGGTGATCGATTTATCAAAAGTTGTAAAATATATATCAAAATGTTTAAGGTTTATTCTGAAAATATTTCAGCAAGAGAAATTAGATTTGGATTTGTTTTCTATGGAATTAGAACGTCGTGTGTATATAATTAATAAACAAAAACCTCCACCTGCCTCCAGCTCCCAGGCAATAAGGTTAGGTTTGTTTTGAAGCATGTAGTGCATAGATAGAGTATTGATAAGAGTAGGAAGTGGCCAAATATTTTGATGAAAAATATTTTTGTTGGATATTATATTACAAGAAAATTATTAAATAGAAACTAATTTTAGAAACAAAAAATAATTAATTGTTACATTAACCATAGAGATATTTTAGAGACTACAAAAACTTTGATTTTTAAATTAATTTATATTATTGTTAAATAATTTCTAAATTGGTATTTAGCTACCAATGTTTATCAATTATTTAGATTCTAAATTTAGTAGAAAAAACTTTGATCGCTAATTAGATACCAATTTAAAAACTATTTAACCATAATAGAAATTAATTTAGAAACCATTTTTTTAGTTTATAAAATGGTGTCTAATTTAGTCAATATAGTAACTAATTACTTCTTGTCTCTAAAATTAATTTTTATTTAATGATTTTCTTGTAGTGTTAAGGAGTTAGAGATTTTTATTATTATTATTATTATTATTATTATTATTATTATTATTATTATTATTATTATTATTATTATTATTATTATTATTATTATTATATATGGTCAAGTTGTGTGACATACAGTTTTACAGCAGACTAAATCTGCTGCAATTATATTTTTCTGTTTCTATAGGTTCCTTTATAACTATGACTTGTTATTGTAACTAGTTAACAGGATTCACACTAATAGTTAGGATTGTAGAGTTTTTATTGTTGTTTGAGTTGTTTTGAGCTAATTTTTTGTTGGCAAAAGTGTGGAAGGCAAGCATAAAAGGCATAAACCTTTAGGGGTGAGAATTTTTTGGTTTTTTATATGGATTGAAATACCCTAAAGTATTTTTTTTATTCATTTTATTTTTTACTAATAAAAAATATTAGATCATATATAGAATGAGTGAGATATGTTTATATTATAAATTAAGAAATTATATTGACTAAATATCGGTATTTTTCATGTGTAGTTGATTATAAATTGGTGTTTTCTAATGTGGTGTAGTTGTTTAAGTAGCATTTTCTTTAAAAAGTTAATATAATTTTGTACTAGCCACAACTTTTGATGGAAAAAATTCATGATTCATCCACATATGTTGATCCCTATGTACGTGTAGAAAGAAGAGGTGGGGATGGTTTGAAAGCAAAGGGGGTGCTTAGCTAGATGAAAGTCAGAAGAGTCCAAAGGGAGACAAAAAAATGAAAAGAAAATATAATGAAGATTAAAAAATTGAAGCCAGAATTTAAAAAATATAATTGGTATGATATTGAGATGAATCCACAGCCGGCTAACAGAATACATCTCGAAGCAAAGTTCTAAGACTTTTCCACTTTACACCATTCACTTCACTATCTTTAGGTAATGCCTATGTCCTTCATTTGTCTCTTTCTCAAACCTTCTCCACCTTCTCCTTTCTATAATACTCTTCCCTCTTACACTTTATTCCTCATATTCACCCCAATTAACAATTCATTCATTCCTTCACCATGGAATTCAGCTGCCAAGAAGATTATTCCAAAAGCTCCAGCGAAGAAATTGATCGATCATCTGAACAGAATGACGAGATGGGCACTGGCAGATCCTACGAGTGTGTCTTTTGCAAGAGAGGCTTCACCACTGCACAGGCTTTGGGTGGACACATGAACATACACAGAAAAGATAGGGCCAACAAGGCCAAACCCAATTTTCCTCCTTCCACTTCAACCAAGGTTGATGACAGTAATAGCTATGCAGATCTCGGCTTATACTCACCATCATCAAATACAACCTATCTTGCAAGAGGGAGTTACTACTCCACTCTTCCTGATCCAGAGGTAGACATTAATTACAACTACTACCATCAATTATATTTTCCCTCACACGCTTGTGCTGCCAAATCACCTTCACATGTACAATACAGTGAGGTTTTGTGTGTAGAGAACCAAAGGGATCCTCAACTTCTGTTTGGACAAGATTGGAGACAAAGGGGTTTGAGTCTCTACACCAACCCACTATGTGCACGTCAAAATAAAGACAAGACACAAAACAACACTGAAGAGGACGATCTGGATTTGGAGCTTAGACTTGGTCATCATCCATAGCATACTATATATATATACTACCTAGCTATAAAGTTTATATATATATATGTATGTATGCATGTATAACTATGAGAATTAAGCTATGGCTTTTGGGCCTATATATATATATTTATGTCGTGCAATTGTATAGAAAGATGGGTTAAGTTGGAAGCAGAAAGAAGCAGAAGAAGCAAGATTTCTATAGCATGGAAGCTAGGTTCTTGAAGGAAGGTTGCAAGTTCGGATTTCTGATGAGGGAAGGTACTCGAGATTTACGTTTTCAATCTAGAGAAACTATATATCTACCTCTAGTATATATCTAGGGTTCTATCAGAAGTTCTTGCTACTCTTTAATTTACTTAAATCATGTATATGCACATCTACATGCCTGTTGCAATGGAAATTAGGTTAATTATGCGTGTGCTTTTTAATTTTTAGTAAAAATAAAAGTCTCTATCTCTACGCACTCTGATCCAAAGTCTATTGTTTCTTGTTCCTTCTGTTTCCAATGTTTGAAGTATATGTTCCAACAACGAATTGTCACAAATTCAAAGATAGATAATGATATGTGATTACTTAGTTAGGAGTATGATCAGTATAAACTAACTATATATAGAGTACATAATTGCTTAAACAGTTCAGCTAGTCATGAGTGAGTGTGAAGCTATTTTGATTTCAGCTGTTTGGATATGAAGGTATTTCTATGTTTACTTGGCAACGAAGGAATAAAGAAAATTATTCACCTTTTTTGTTCAGAAAAAAAAAGGGTAAGAGAATGTCTTAGATATATGCATTTGTCTTATTTTATTTTATATATGTAAGAAATCATGTGAAATTATATGATAAAAATGATAGATAAATAAGATCATTTTACAACCTTAATTAATAGTGGAATTATATCTGTGCTACTGTGTATAATTTAGCTACAAGCAATTTGGTCACTATATATCTCAAACACATGTTGTGAGGTATTTTTTTCAATGGGGAAGATGAGAATTTTAGCTTTGGAGACATTCCCCATACTTCAGAACCCAAGTCCTCTTCAACCACATAAACCTAATAACTTATATGATTTTTTTATGGGCAAAAGATAAATATATATAAATTAAGTATTATTATTTTTTGAAAATTATAAAATTTAAATATATGTTACATAAATATTAGTTAAGATTATATAGATGCTAATACAAAAACATGACAGAATATTTATTTTTTTATCAACGAAAGAATAATTACATCCCTTAAATGTGACTGTTGTCCTTTCCAGGTTTCTAAAGGGGCTTTTATTAAATTTATTTTGTTATACAGCACTTAATTGTTTCTTTAAGTTTATATAAAAGCAGTATATATGATTTTCATACATTTTTTATCGTAAGTTTTTAATGGACAGTATAATAAAATTTACCCAATAAGCTTCCAGGTAAGTTATTATTGAATAAACATGTAATTAAACGGTTTATTTAAAGAGACAGCACTTGCACTTTTTTTATCCAATAATTAAAACGAGATATTTAAAGGATAGTATAGTATTATAGCAGGAAATAATAGTTCTGAAATAAAAAATAACTATCTAAAAATAGAGAAGTGCATTTTTTTATCCAATAATTAAATTAAAGTTAAACATCTAAGAGATGTTCCAAAATAGCAGTGCATTTATATTAAAAGTAATTAGTTACTAGTAGACATAACGGTACAGTAATCAAAATTCAAATAATTTGTAAAAGATCTTGATTAAATTCTTTTTTTATCACAACATATTAAACAATAAATTAAAGTAAAATTTATGTTTACACACACAAAAAAATGTTATCCTCATGTGTCTGCAGAGAGAAATTCTAGAAATGCACTTTCTCGTATACTCTATTTATTAATTAAAATTAATGGAAAATTACTAACATTTCTTTTCTCTCTTATAAATTATAAGATTTGAACTCTAAATTGATCTTTTATGCTTATTTTAGCTGGTATTTAAAAGGTATTATGTATAATTAACCCTCCATGACGGGACCAATTCGACCTTACCAACTATAAAGTATGGATTGAATCAAGCAGTAAACTTTTTAAACCTAAAACGTTAATTTTAATCAACTAGGAAAATAAATTTCAACTATTTTCAACTAAATTTACTTAAATGAACTCAATCTCCATAAATTTTAATATATATATATATATATATTATTTTATTTTTTTTCTAATTAGGTTACACTACTCCACTTAGTAGATTTTTTCCTATTTTTTAATTAGCAAACAATAAATAAATTAATTGAAAGAAGTATCCAAACCCTTATATATTCTAAGGAAACAAAACATACTCTCTAAGCACAGAATATAAACCTGCCAAAACATAGTAAAAAAAGTTCACTGCCCTCTTCAAGGAGCAATGCAAATCATAAAAATCATCATTAAAAGCTACAACCATACAAACTACACCTTTCACAACAAATTATAACCATACAAACAAAAGAAAAAATATACAGAAAACACCTCATTTACATGTAATTGGATGTTTCAGTAGATTTTCTTTCCAAGTAAAAATACAAACAATCTTATATATCCAACTGTTACCAGTTTGCTAATAGATTATTCTCCCAAAAACCCTCACCTTACCTTTTTTTTTAAATGTATTATTGATTTGAAAGTTATGATTGTTGCATATACAATAATAATGTTTCAAACTGTGTTGTTCAGTCAACTCAGTTCCATTAAAATTCTTCTGAACTCAAAATGTTGTGTGGTGAATAAGGAAAGTTGGAAAGAATAGGAAGATGGAAAAGAAAAGAAGTATGAAGAGAAGAAAAGGGAACAAATGCATTGAATGTTTGAAAAAATGAGAGCAGGCCATGGACGGATCTTCTCTTCTCTTGACTTGGACTTCAACCTTTGTTTCTAAATGCATGTCATGTCATGCTCCTACTCTTGCACATGCCCAGTTTCTTATATCAAATCCCAATCCTCAATTCACCTTTTATATATCTTTTTCACGTCTTTTCATTCATCATTAACCTCACCCTTCTAACACTCCCTCCTTCAACTTCTCCTTTTCCTTTTCCTTTTCTTTTTCTTTTTTCTTTTTTCTTACTGTTCTTTACTAACTTATTTGTAAAAAAATTATTATAACGTAAAATTTGTTTTTTTTTTTTAAAATTTTAGACTTATATTGAATAATTATAATAAGAAAATTATTGGAATATGTTTTTTTAGTGTGAAACAGATTTCTAACATGGATTATATATAGTATTATAATATATACATAAGCAATAATTAACATGAAATATTTTAAATCATAATTTATGTTAAACATTTGTTTGTTATGTAAAAATAATAACAATGAATTACTAATTTTTCTTATTTCAAATACTTTTAAGTCTAAAGTGTAAACTATAGACCATTAAAAGCATATTTATTGGGAAAAAAAATGCTGACTATACATATTTAATGAATTAGGCATTAGCTCTCAATGAGAAATACACTATATATTTATTATGTCATTATATATATATATATATATATAAAATGATGATGTGATTATTTTCCATCAAATCGAAATATATCAGGTATATGCTACTTGTTGTGTGTATTTTTTTGTCAAAATTTAAATACATAATAAAAAATATTTTAAGTTTAAAACTTATATATTATATTTACTTTGATACGTGGATACTTAGTAACTTATATGATAAGAAATTTCAACTGCAGAAGTAGATTCTTTCTCATATATTTATAAAATATCACTTGCGAAAATTCCTTAATAAAACTTCAATGCCTACACAGATTGCATGACATGACATGCACTCCAAGATTCTAATAATTCATATTGTAAAAAGAGAAATATTATAAAAGGCACCAGTGGTCTAGTGGTAGAATAGTACCCTGCCACGGTACAGACCCGGGTTCGATTCCCGGCTGGTGCAAAATTGATTTTGGCCACTTTTTCTTTTTACAGTCAAAGACATGTTTGGAAGAAGCCAAGAAAGGGGACCCACAGGAATGAGTGGATTAAAAGAGAAATATTATTTTATTATTGGAAGGGAATGCATGGTTGGTGTAATAATGAATGAGTTAGTAATGGGATGAAGACAACCTGAAATCACTTACAAAAATATGTGAGTGCTAGGGTTAGTATACCAGTACCACTACTGTATTATTACTGCCAAATGTTCATGATTTTGCCCAAAGACCATGCCACACCCACACTCTTCTTGTTGCACCACCCAAATAACAAGAATCATATAACCCATCATCACACTCTTCATATGCCCTTAAGGAAGGGAACATATGGCTAAGTTTCCTTTTGGATTACTGCTTTAACAGTAGAAAACAATGAGATATATATTAGAGTGGAAAATGATAAGATATGATGAAGCTCACACATGTTTTTATGTGCATGTTTAGAGAAGAATGGGAAGATTTTTTTTTTTTTATGTTGGGAAATTCAGATAGAAACTAATAGAATAATAAAAATCAAAATATTATTTTTTTATTATTAATAATATATTTCAAATGTACATTTTCTTTAAATTAGTGTTAATATAACTATTAAAAGAAAAATGAAAAAATATTTATTTGTTATTTATTACAATACAATATTATAAAAAATATATTAAAATATTTCATAAAATGAAATTCAGATTCATATTTCTAATTATAATATTAATAAAATAATGAATAAAAATATTTAATTATATTTCACTCAAACAATTATATACCCTAACAAAGAGATTTTAAAAAGAAAAAAAAAAACTTAAACTCAGAATCATATTGTTTCTATATATACCATAACAAAAACACGTTAAAAAGAAAAAAAAAAACGCAAACTCAGAATCATAGGATGAAGTTGTTTTTCAAACTGAGTTAGAGATTATGTGGGATTTACGTATAGAAGTTGGTGGGGTTGAAAGTCCAATCTGTCCCATGTTTTTTTACAGAGAATACGAACCAATCAGCATAATCCGTTTTGTATCAGTGCTTAAGTTTTTTTGAAACATTTATTTTTAGGCAGTTTCTTCCTTCACCCCTAGAATCTTCCTGCACCCCACAATGTTATGCAAAAACTAAACTCTCCCTATTATTTTTTTAAAATCCTAAAATGCACTTGAACTGTATTTATTATTTTGCATTCTGGAAATTCAGAAAAATTTCAGATTGACATTTTCGGTAAAATTTTGGAGCCACCAATTCGTAATTCAAAATATGCAGTTCACATTCAAAAAAATCATTCCGGATCCACCAATCCGTAACAGAAATATGCATTCCAGATTCAGAAATCCATAATTTAAAAAAAACATTCCAGATCCACCAATCCGTAACAGAATTAGGCTTCTGGATTCAGCAATCCAGAAATCAATAATTTATGCAAAATTTGCTTCTGGAATACCCCCCTCATCCAAAAAAAAAATGATTTAGTTCCAAATTGATGAATCCGTAGCACACTCCCAAATCCCAATTTTTGGTAACCACAGTGCCTTTTTTCAAATAAAAGGTCAAGATCAGTTTTGGGATTTAGAAAATTGTGGGGGTGCAGGAAGAAAAAAGTAGGGGTGCAGGAAGAAGGAGCCTTATTTTTATTCCTAAATCAAAATCTGATTAGTTTTTCTTTTTGGGTTTCTTTTGATTATCATTTTTCGTCTAGTCGTGAATTTTTTAAATTAGATTAATTGTTTATTAAATTTTGAAGATTACTTTTAAACAACTAAGATTAGAAATGTGTTAGGAGTTAAACTCAGAAAGAGTATTCGATCGAAAAATTAATTCATTAGAGGGAAGGAGGGTTCAAATAATTCATCCTGTGAGAATTCTAATATTTTCACCATACCTAGTATTCAGGTGCAACTGTTATTCAATTATAAGTAATTCTTGTACTACTTAAAATTTCGATGAGAACACCAAATTATATAAGAAATCAACCTAAAAAGAAAAGAAAGAAAAAATGAAAATTCAAAGTATCCATCAACTAGTTGGTCCTAACAGGTGTTGGGTTGAGTTCATTTTTTATGTGGAGGTCCAGTCCAATATTAATCACTTTTAGGATTTTTTCTTGAACAGAGAGATAGTCGTGTCATCAGATAGAGAGAGAAAAGAAAAGAGTGAAAGAGAGAAAGTTTCGTCCACAGTTGGATTGGGCTGAAATTTTGTCAAGAGATTCTTAATTCGTGGTATTTCAATATGATCATTCATATCTTTTAGAAGTTCTTTGAGCATGAGAAATTTGTCTCACACTGCGTAGCAGTGTTTTCAGCGTTTTTTTAGGACGAAAACTTTTTGGGTCGCCTTTGATGCTTCGTCCACCGTTGGATCGGGATGTAATTTTGTTAACAGGTTCATAATTCGCGGTGCTTCAATTTGACTGTTTGGATTATTGACCTATAGGCTGCGTACGGTAGTTGCAGTTTTGTGAATTTTGGTTTCTTGTTCTTTGTTTCATCTCTATTGTCTTGCTATTTGGCTGATTATTGAACACAATTTGTGTTGTGATTTGACACTCTCTTGTAACCTTAATTTTGATCATAATGGAGCTTGATTGACCGACTTGTGTATGTGATTTTTACTTCTCACATTAATAAGGTTTTTCACGTTAAAATTTTTGTGTCTTCCTTCCGTGTGTTTTTGTTGTTGTCATTATTTATTATTGTTCCTCACAGATTCTTGCAAGTTGGACAAAATATTATCTATTACTTATTGATCTTGTTTAGTTATTATTTTATTGTGTTGAATTTTCCATAGAGAGGTTCCAAAAAAAATGTTTCATATATAAGAAAAACTAATTAATTTCTTACTTTTAATGTAGTAAACACCTTTTCTTAGTCACATATTTTTAACGAAGTCGAGATCTTTATAAAATATTGGAATGTGAAAACTCTATTATCTGCATATTATTTTTGTATGGAGAGCTATGTTGGCTACAAGAAATCAGCTATAGATCGTGTCACAACCATTGACAGAGTATAAACAGAGCAGGAACATGCCAGCACGCATAGCAGAGAAACGAAAATGACAAGAGTTTCCAATCCACGTGTAATTATGTCTTAGAGTTATTAGAAATGAGTTTTGATATCTTGACAATTTACAACTAAAAAAATATTTTTTTTCTTCTGAAATATAGAATTTGATGAAAAGAAAGAGTAAATTGTTCTGTTAGGTTTCAAAATATATTTCTCATTAGAAATAGGTTGCTTATGTTTGTAATAGAACAACTAGAAAATAACAAGTTCTAGGAATATATGTATGCTGAACATATGGATTGACATTCTTCAAATTAATTAATTTTATTTTTTTAAAAAAAAATTTAACGTAGTAAATTAATTCATACTTTTGTTTTAGTATAAATTTTAATTTTAATAACTTGAATTTTTGGGTTAAACTCTCCTTATGCGAATAAATATTTTTTTATCACCAAAAAATGAATTAATAAATGCGAGGTATTTCAGGGATATTTCAACCCGTATACAAAAGACCTCCATAAGAAGTTCAACCTCCTACCTCAATACACTGCAAACAACCTATCAAACAAGATGTAACTACCAAGCATAGTCCCACAACTCAAAAAAGACATCCTAAATTTTTTTAACCGATTTTATACACCAGTGGTTCAAAACACCAATCAGAGTAAGAGAAACATACTCCATGTGCTTTGGACTTTATCCAAGACCAGGTCTTCAATTGAGCTAGAGTAAAGATCTCATTATGATCTATCCTTCCACCTCTAAAAATTCTCTTGTTCCTATGTTTTCATAATTCTCCTACCACTGCTATCCACACACAACCCCACATCAGGTTAACATTATCTTTGACTCTGCTCACCTTGAAACTAGCGAAGTGCTTTTTTAGGCTCCTGATGGTCCGTCGCTGTCAACCCCATCCACTCATAGCACTTAGCCCACACAAGTCAGGCAACTGTGCACGTACAAAAGAGATGAGACGTGTTTTCCACTTCCTCCCCACACATACAACAAATATTATTCGTCACACAAACTCCCCTTCTAGCCAAATTCACCTTAGACGCTATTTTGTCTTCCAAAACCCTCCATGTTGTGAGATGAGACGATGATTGTGCCTTTATCCTCTAGAAATCCTGAAACAAATACCTTTCGTTCACTTGAGCATCTTCCTTAAGAATATTGTATGTAGATTTGACCATGTACACTGTTGTCGCGTCATCTTTCCATACCCAAGAGTCTTCCTTATCTGCCCTTATCCTCTACTCTCTCAAAAGTTGCATCATTTGTTGTTCTTGACCCTTTTTTCATTCAAACAGATTTCTTCCCTACTCAATCTTCCACGAAATTCTGAATTTTCTGACTTCACCCTTCCTTGGGCAAGGGACGCTCCCTTATGAGCAACAATGGAGAAAAGCGTCGGAAAATTGTCCTTAAGAGCCATGTTGTCCACCCATTTGTCCTCCCATAACCTTATCTCTCTCCCATTCTCAACTTCCCATTTACAATTATCCTTAAACTCGTTTTTCCACCCCTCAAAAGACCATACTTCCTGTAAGTCTCGCCACCAAAGAGAATCGAATCCACCTTTTCTTTGATCCCAAAGACTCTGCCACCCTCTATACTTAGATTCTAGCACTTCTTTCCACAAGCCCTTCTCTTCATGCCCTAAACGCCAAATCCACTTTCCTAACAGAGTTGTGTTAAACCGCCGAATGTCTAACATTCCTAACCCCTTTTCTTCCCTTGGTCGACACACCTTTTTCCACGAGACCCAAGCAATTTTCCTACCTCCCGAACCCCATCCCCACAAGAAATTTCTTTGCAACTTCACTACATCCTTCACCACCATTGCCGACATTTTAAACATAGACATATAGAATAAGGGGAGAGTGGATAACACTGATTTAATCAGACAAGCATGCCCACAGAAACCTAACCTTTCCAGCATGTAGTACACAAAATCCCAAATGATTGAATCATAAGCTTTTTCATAATCAACCTTGAAGAAAACACAACTACTTTTCCTCCTCTTTACCTCTTCCAAGACCTTGTTAGCCACTAAAACACCATCCATAAGCCCATTGCCCTCCAGGAATGCAAATTGCCTTCCGTCGATAACCTTGTGTAGCACTTTCTTCAACCTCATAGTCAAGATTTTTGCCATAATCTTATACAGACGACCAACAAAAGAAATAGGTCTAAAATCATTCAGATGTAGTGGATTGTCAACTTTAGGAATCAAAGAAATAAACGAAGTGTTTGACCCCCTTGGCCATCTTCCATCCTCCTCAAAATTATGAACAACTCTAAGTATGTCTCCCTTAATCTCTTCCCAGCGAAACTTTATAAAGCCAAAATTAAAAATCATTGGGACTCGAGCTTTTATCACTATCACAACTCCACACAAGACTCTTTGCTTCCTCTTCGGTTATCCTTCCTACCAACAAAGCATTATCTTCATTTGTGATCCTGTTGAACTCTGCATTATCTAGCTTGACCCATTGACAAGTTTCTCCACTAAACCTTTCTTTGAAAAAATCTCTAACTTTTTCCTTCACTAAGCCCTGCTCTTTAACCACTGACCCTCATCTTTAATCCTTCTGAGGTCATTCCTTACTTTTCTCCACTTAATAACCGAATGGAAGTATTTCGAGTTCAAATCCCCTTGCTTCAACCACCTGATACGAGCCTTCTGTTGTAAAAGAGCTTCCTGGCTAAGACTGTTTCTTCTTTGTTATGCTAATAACCACTTTCTTTCCTCCCTTCCTACCTCATCCAACTCGCTCTCATCATCCTTTGCATCTAGCTCTTGTAATCTCTTTTGGATCTCCTCCCCTTGTTGGAAGACATTAGCAAAAACCTCTCTATTCCAAACTTTTAAATGAAAATTCCGCTTCCTTGCACCTCATAACTTCCCCATTTGTCACGGATAAATGCCTTAAACCTATTATCTTTCTGTCAAATGTCCAAGCTTCTAAACGGTTTTGGTCCACAATCCATGATATTTGTTTTTAACACCAAGACACAATGATCAGACACTGACATGTCTAGAACATAATACCTACTATCGAGCCACTTATCCAACCATTCCCTTGACACTAAGATTCTATCTATTCTGCTCTTGACTAAGCCATTCAATTTGTACCCCGTATACTTTTTTCCCACCATCGGAATATCAACCAACTCCGTCTTTTCAATTAACTCTTTAAACCTTTTCATCTCCCTCCTAAGATCAACATCAATCTTTGCACTGCTCATCTCACCAGGACTTTTGATTAAGTGAAAATCCCCAACCACACACCAAGTCTTTGTACTTAGCTCCCTTCTTCTTTCCCACACCTCCTCTCGCATAGCTCTTTTCTCCGTAGGCGAACAAGAGTTATACATATTAACAATGGTAATCTGAAGAGCCTCTTCTATCCTCCATTCCCCCTCTATGATATTGTAATTTCTCTCATTCGTATGTTACTTGGACAAAAGCAATTTCTCCTCCACATCGTGATCACCCCTCCAACACCATTATCAGAACCATTCTTAGCCCATTTGACTCCGCTCACCTTGAAATCTCTTCCTGCACCAACTCCTTACACTTTGTCTCCTGAATGCTTACAAAATATGCCTGCTATTTCTGAATCAGATCACCTAAATATTTTTTTTATGCTTCCCCCCACTCCCTTTATATTCATACTAATAAGCTTCATCATCAGACAAACTATTCTCCACCCTACTTGTGCTCCCCTTGTTAATTGTTGATTTTTGCCTCAATTCCATTGCTTCTAAGCGATCAATAATGACATCATTCTCTCCCAAGAAAGAATACCCTACCTCTTTTCCGGATTTGCAAACTCTAAAAGCTTCTAGATGCTCATTATTCATCCAGAACATCATGTTATAGTTCCTAACAGCACTATCAAATAAGCGATTATTGAGACTCTGTGTATCCAACCTTAAATCCCACTGTTTTGTTGTTGAAATCTTCACTGGAATGAGACCCATCAAGCTTTTCCTCCTTGCTTGTGAGCTTGTAATCTCATCCCTTCATTGCATGTACTCACCGCATTGCAGGGAAAAGGGCTTGCCCTACGTTTTTCTCCGGTAGCCATTCCGTCGCCTTCCACTACCTTCATGGTCGCGCCTTCCCTACTGCTGACTCTTTCCTCGACACCATCTTCAAATAACATCAATGGAGTCATGCATTCTTCCCTGAACTGTGTCACTCTGTGCATCCAGGCACCCATCGTATCACTATGTCCAGGTCTTTCGTGCACCCTCGGAATGACCTTGTCGCTCTGCCTTCATCTTCATAGACCTCTATCACCGAGAGAACTCTCGTTTTTCCATGGGATGGCATGCCTGAATACTGCTCATCGAGCGTGCCATGCCACCTTTCCCATTCGCTGATTTCGACGCCGCACAAGACCTCTAAAAACGAGTTTACTTGTTGCACCCCCTCTGCTTGTTCATCTTCCACATCCTCTAGACTCAAACCCATAAAAACACTGAACTCACCCCCTCCCTCTTCTGGGCCTTAATTGGCTCAGTAACAATTAGGTAAACCTCCTCAAATCTCCCACTAGTCGTTGGGCTCCTACTAGCCACGTTGCCCTTTTTCTTTTTTGACACGTCCTCTTCAGAGATTTTTTCATCTCGCCCTTTATTCATGCAGCCTTCTTGTTCCACCATTGTAGGTAAACTCTCTTCGCACCTTGAGAGCCTGCCCCCACACGAGCAAACTTTGCACGCGCCACTCCCTTGGTGTCGCGCCTCTACTGTCGCGTCCCTCCCTTGATGCAACGCCTCCTCCGCCGGACCTCTCACTGAAGCTTCTTCATCGTCATTCACACCACCTTCCATTTGACCACCGTAGTCAGACCCTTCTGACTCAGAGAACTCCTCTCCAAGCTTCTCCTCCGACCCAGCATCCAAGACCTCATCTTCCATGTCCCTTTTCTGATGTTGGTACCTACAATACGTATTCGAAAACAACCTGGCACTTGACATCATTAAACTAGATGTTCTTCATCATGTGTGGCTCTCCACCCACTGGTACCCTCACTCTGAGCTTTGCAAACTCGAGCACCTCCTATTGTAGTGTAGCATCATCCACTTCTACTAGAGCCCCTACGAGAGCAGCAACTTGTTCGAAGCACTTTTTATTCCAGAATCTTAACAGAATTCCTCTACATCTGACCCAAACCACCTTCTCCGCCACAACAAAATTGTCATCCCACGGTACAACAGAGTCGAAAAAATCCGCAAACGACTCCTTATTCTCCTCAATGGATTTTTGTAGAGCTCCATTCCTTTCTCCAGATAACAGCACATATAGTCCCCATAAATATCTCACTTTGATAAAGTTACAGCCTTCCATGAGAAAGCTCTATCTCACTGTCTGTAATTTCTCCACATCCGCCACCCTTCCTATAAAGCATTTTTGTAGCCATTTTCCACTGTCCCCCTCAACCTTAATATGAATCCCACTCTGTTCCACGACCCTTTGTGTCCTGTTTTTGTTCTCCTTCCCAACTGCCTGAGCGTACGTAAGTCTATGATCCTTCTGCCTCCATTCATGTTTCTGTTGCATTGTTATATGGCTTCCATTCCCCTCCTTTCTAGACTCTTGATACCTCCTGTATTTTGGTTTATTGACGCGCAACTTCCAGGTCCTTATCCAAAAGAGATTTAGCCTTTTTTCCAGGGCAACAACATCCACCACCTCTTGAAACCTAACGAAACCAAACCTTTGCCTTTTGACATTCAACCTTCTAGAAATGAAGACATCCTTTAACCTACCTTGCCTCTGAAAAACCTTCCACATATCCCTCTCATCATGGTCCATGGGAAAGTTAAAGAAGAAGAAGCTCACCTCCATCTCCAATTGGTAAAGAACCCAAGTAGCTAGCAATATGTAATAACCCGAGACACCAGAGGTAATGGTAATGGATTCAAGACAACTCCATAAGCTCATTACAATCTCCACTACTCCTCTTGAGAAATCACATAGTCGTACATGCTTTCTTACTGAGGTAGGAAATAACATTCAAGTTGTTTGTGATCATTTGTATCTTGATACAGAAACAATATATTTGTGATTAAAACATTGACAGTTGAGTTGATGATTTGAATTGTAGGCTTGATTGGTTCGGTTAAAATGGGTTAACATGCAAATAAATGTATCTTACTATAATTGAAGTGAAATGTTGCAACTTTCCTTTAGCAACAATCTTCATTGAAAACCTTATAATAAGGTATGTGGCACTGATTGTCTGCAAACTCAAGCATTGATTTTGAGCTTCATCACCTAAATAAAATTGACATGGATGGCTCACCTTTGTACAATCAACTTAGACTTTATTGCCCAAATCACTAGCATAATTGTTTACAAAGATAGTTTAAATTTTAAGCAATGTTATGCAAGAAAATTCATGATCGAAACAAATGTGACATTATTTATAGGCATTGCATAACATATTATGTTTTCAATAAGAATTTTTTTTTTTAAGTATTTAGTAGGATCACTGGTAAAAATTACTTTAAGATATGATTGTCTAGGCCAGAATAGGATGAAAAAACACGCTTACTACTCTAGTCCAAATACGCTTAACCGTGGAGTTCTAATGGGATCCAATGCATTAGTCACATTCTATATATTTTAAGCACTATAAAATTTATTTTACTAGCTATAAGTATTTCCCCTTTTTTGGTCCTAATTTTCTAATACGTGAACATGGTTGCTAATATGTTATTGATAATGGATTGTTTGCTTGGAATTTCTGAGTTGTTAGAGGAGTCTGATCATACGTTGGGCATGCATAGGCGCAAAATGTGAAAAACTATGTGAGTGGCTACATAGAAACAATATCCTTCAGGAGTTCAAATAAAGACATGGATTCTTAATCCTGCACACTGAGCCTAAAATGGGCACTCTTGGTAGTGTGAACAAGCTTCACTTCTTGTTAACTTTGATTAATATTAAAGCTAAACCATGTATGCCTCTATGACTATCGCATAATTTATTTGCTTTGCCATCTCTTTTTGTATTGTGCAGCAAAATCGTGTAGGAAAATTGCAGGAATTTACAAATTATGGCATACCAGGACTCTTGCACAAGGAAGTAGGTGGACGACTACCTAAGAATTATTTCATATCATGGACAACACTTGTTTTTTTCCACAATGATGCCACCTTTTGCTGTACATTGTAACCTGTACCTAGCTGCAGATGTGGATTTTATGGGGTCTATATATCAGAATACTTGTAGATGCCATTGGAGGGTTGGAAGGATTTTGGAGTTGTTGTTATGTCCATGTTTAATTTTGCCTCCTCTGTTACAGATTTTTTGCTTATCCAAGCTAGGGAGGGTCGTACGAGGGAGTGATTAGCTTGGTTCGTCTCTTTTTTTTCTTTTTTCTTTTTTGTAAATTGGTTAAATCGTCTTAGTGGTTGTCTATTTATTATTTTTTTTTTTAAAATATGAAAGTCATCAACATCTGTGCATTATCATCGTTGCCTTGTTGTAAGAGTCAAAGATAACAACAAACCCTACACTCTCTTTGCCTACTTTTGTGTCACGTATTTCCTTCGAAATATTCACTTGTATGTCACTCTTTGCAAGTTCTCCAATCTCTGTCAATGTCAAAAAGTATGTTTCTGAATTGAAGTGCCTCTAGCATTTGATGATAGCTAAGGAAAGAGTCAATTGGTTTAATGTATATCCTCACTTAATGTCTTGTTAGGATTCTTTACGTATTCAGGACATAAGATACTTTAATTCAGGACGTGTGGGTAGAATTACAAAATTTAAATATACAAATTGTGACATAGGATGAATAACATTTTAGAACGTGTGGGTAGAATTACAAAATTTAAATATACAAATTGTGACATAGGATGAATAACATTTTAGAAGTATTTAATGTCATTACTAATGAAACAAGGACATTGCCAATAATTTCAATGTTTATAAGGATCAATTTATCTTTTGACGAGATTTGCTAAAGAGATACAGGTTGTGGAGAATTACAGGTATTTGCTAAAAATTTGCCCACAATTGCCCATAATATGATTTGGAGCCAACAAGCGTTTTATCTGTTTCTTATGACCAAGTATACTTTAGATTTCATATTTCATGAAATACATAACATATATAGTTCTATCGGTTACATACAGTAGTAGAAGGAGCAGAAGACCAATCTCGAACCACTTAACAATTGTTTTGTTGTCATAATAATACAAGTAGATGGACTTTGGTCCCAATCAAAAAAGTAAAAGTACACTTTTGGAACCTTGGTTTTTAACCAAGTCCACAACAGTAGTTGAACCGGAGAGAAGATTTCACTTGCGTCCACTTTTGCTTGGTTAAACACTATCCCATTCTTATGTTTTCAAATGCACCAAATGATCTCACACTCCTTTCCACAACTTATTACATGCTTTGCTAAACCAAATACAATGAAATTGTCCAAAGTGTGTTCCTTCATAGCAAAATGGTTTATAGAACTGACTTTGATCCAATTCTGACATAAATTCCAAACAACATTTGCAATTGGACAAAATATCAATAGGTGGGAAGTTGTTTCCTCCTTACTTCCACATAAAACACAGAGAATCCACAACGTGAACAAACATTCTAAGCCAATTTTGTTTTGTAACTATCCTGTCTTGTAATGCCCCCCAAGCAAAGCATTGTGCTGAGGTGGAATCAACAAACTCCACAAAACTCTAAACATATCATTAAAAGCACTTGTGGTAGAACTAGAAAGTATTTCTCATATGTAGATTTGACAGAATACTTACAATTTTGCGGATCTCTCCATAGCCATTTGTCGTCCCAACCTGATTTCAAGGTTTGACCTTCCATAATAGACATGAATTCATTTAATTGGTCCTTCTCCCACTCAAACCATTCTCTTCTCCACTTGAATTCTCAACCCCAGATGTCCCTATGATTTAATTTTTTTCACCGGACCCTATTGCTTATACCATATTAGAATCAAACCAATTGAAACTGTGCCCATCATCACACACTTTATTTAAGTCATACCACCATCTAGATGCATGTCTTAAGGTTGTAGGATCAGATAGATTCCTTCATGAGCCTTATTTAGAGACAATAATATATTTCCATAAACTGTTCTCAAAAGACCCCAGTCTCAATTTCCATTTGCCAAGAAGGGCTTTGTTCAAAGAATCTAATTACTTTATGCCTAACCCTCCCTCCACTTTAGGTTTGCATATATTATCCCATTTAATCCAAGCAATTATCCTAGCCTCAGAATCTCAACCCCACAAAAAAATGTGTTGAAGCTTTGTAATCTTTTTTTGCAAATAGAGGATGGGGCTTTGAAGAACGAAAGATAATACAAAGGAATAACATTCAATACAAAACAAATCAAGCAGACACAACCAACAAATGATAGATTTTACCTTTCCAGGTTGAAAGCCTCTTCTTCACCTTTGTAATCACCGGACCCCAAAAGTCAACTTTAGAAGGGTTTCCCCCAATAGGCAATAAAAAATAAACAAATAGTAAATTCATAATGCTGGAGTGGAGTACCTTATAGAACATTTCTAACACATTTGTATCCACTCCAATGGCACCAATTTTGCTCCAATGGCACCAATTTTGCTCAAAGAAGCTAATACTAAGCCCAAAACAAATTTCAAAGAATCTAAGCATAGCTTTAACAACACATATATTTTGGATACTCGAATCACATCAAAGAGAAAAGGTTATTTGTTGGAAGGTATACAAACTAGATATGGACATTACTGGTTGGATAAAATGAAACGTCAAAATCTTTATACAAACACAAAGGAACATCTTACAACAATATCGCTAATTAGAGGAATAGAGCAAGTGGCCTCCTTTCCAATCTAATCTTGAGCTGACAACTCAAATAAAGATCAATTACCTGATAAAGATAAATTACCTAGTCAGATAGTATATTATAAGAAAAACCACAACAAAGGATGCTACAAGTGAAAACATTCTTCGGCTGGATTTTGTTTCAAATACCTGAAAGATGACACAAGATCATCAAAAGAGACACAGAAAAATAAATAAGTGATCCTAAGAGAGGAAGACAACACCATACCCCTACCACATCTATATTGACATTGTCGTGAATCAGAAGGAATGGAAAAGACAACAAATGTACAGGGCAAAAAGTAAAGAAAGACAGTCCACATACCATTTTGAATTTATCCATAGTGCCTGAGAGGATTCCTCTCGAAGAATCCATATCGTTCGCCTATATAAAATACCAACAAGTTACCAGCGGATAATGTGATATAACAGAGAAAATGCAAAAAAAACAAACAATAACTGCTATGCTAGACTGTCGCACCATCCGATCCAACATTCGGTTATGACTATCCACTTCCTCATTTATGTCACCTGACAACTGTAGAAATTATGCTCGTTAAAACATTAATTATTAATTATAGTTAATAAAGCAAAAGATTTTTAAAACTATTACAAAATTGTACAATTGGTAATAAATTTACAGCATACATTGACATGCATCCAAGAAGACAAGTACCAAATAGATATAGTTGAAAACTAAAGAATTATTTTATTGATATCAATACCACAAATTACATTCTCATCATTTCTGTTTGTAATAACCAAAATCTTTAAAAAAGAAAGTGAAAATAAAAGTATGTTGAAATAAATAAGAAGATTTTGAAGATATTTTTCCTAATTACTATGAAGATATTGATAATATTTTTTCCCAAATAATATGCTATTTACAACATTTTTCCTCAAGTTGGCAATCATTCCCAACTTGCCTACAAGATCCTGAAATCTGCCTGATCCTGAAATCTGCCTCGAGGGAACCCTTAGTCAAAATGTTTACTATCTGAAACATTGTAGGAACATGAGTTGTAACAACTAGGTCGTTATCAAGATCATCTTTGATGAAGTATTTATCAATTTCAATGTATTTGATCCATCATATTATTATTAACAATGCTCATTGTTGACTTGTTATCATAATGCATAGAGATGTCAACCTTAATTTTAAGGTCATCGAGTAGAATCTTCATCCAAAATCCTTCACACACCTTGAGCAAGATCTAGATATTCAACTTCTACACTAGACCGAGATACTTTATCTTGATTTTTGCTTCTTTAGGTCCCTAGACTTTTTTCAAGAAACATATCTAACAAAACCTTCATAGTTTGCATCAGAATATATCTTCAGGATCAAAGTATCTCCTTTCCTACAAAATAACCCTTTTTCCTAGGCTTCACTTAAGTACTGAAGAATTTTCTCAACTTCTTGCATGTGTCTTTCTTTTAGATCATGCATAAACTGACTTATCACACTAATTGCATAAGCAATGTTTGGTCTCGTGTGTAATAAACAAATAAGTTTTTCCACCATTCTCTAATATTGGCTTTTTTCTACAAGAGAACTCTCTTAACTTCTAATTATATGATTTTGTTTAACAGGAACTCCTATTGGCTTCCTATTGGCTTTTTTCTACAAGGGAACTCACTTAACTTTTAATTATATGATTTTGTTTAACAGGAACTCCTATTGGTTTTTTTCTACAAGAGAACTCACTTAACTTCTAATTATATGATTTTGTTTAACAAGAACTCCTATTGGCTTTTTTCTACAAAAGAACTCTCTTAACTTCTAATTATATGATTCTGTTTAATAGGAACTCCTGAGATTCTACATCCCAACTTATTTGTTTCTCTGAAGATGAAAATCCATTTTTTGAATAAACAACCTCTATGCATGAAATATTTAAGTTTTCCAAAGTCTTTCACTTCAAATTAGGCCACCAATTTTTCCTTTAAAACCAATTTCTATGTTTCATCATCTCCTAAAATAATCATGTCATCCCACATAGACCAACAAAAGTAAGTTTAACTCTAAGAGTGTTTAATGAATAAGGTATGATCTCCTTGGATTTGCTTATATCGCAAGGAAACCATTGCTTTGGTAAATCTCCCAAACCATGCTCTAGGGGATTGTTTAAGACCATATAAGGCCTTCTTTAAGAGGCATTCCTTATTCCTTTCATCGTGAGTTTCAAATCTGGAAGGAATCCCCATGGCTTCTTTTAAATCCCCATGAAAAATACATTTTTCAGATCCAACTAATATAATTCTCATCCAAAATGAGTTATTAGAGCAATAATAACTCGAACTGTATTCATTTTTGCTACAAGAGAAAAATTCTCCTCACAGTCAATTCCATAAGTTTGAGTGTATAACTCGGCATCTCGAATAATCAGACCAGGTTCCTAAACTGGCATCTTAATGGAACCACATCCTCAGCCTCTCGTCCATATGAGCCTGAGGAGCGCCATCAAACATCTTGACTTGGGAACCACATCCTTGGCATCTAGACTAGGTGAGCCTGATACATGTAGCTCGACCTCGTATCATAATCATTCATGGGTCAAATTCTCAAGACAAGGGTTGCTTAATCAAAAGACTTAATCAAGGATCAAACCCCTAAGTAAGCCATAATCATAAGTGAGTGAGGGATTAGGCCTGGTTAAGACCCCCAATGGCAAAAGCCTATCACAAAATAGTATAAATAGGTAACAAGGGAGAGGTAAAGATTAGATTTGATAGCATTTTGACTCATTAATGTGCAATGAGAATCGAAGTGTCATTGCAAGTACAACAACCCCCATTGTTGAATATAAGAAGACGAGAAGACCAAGACCAAGAAGTAAAGGACACCAAGAGCATCAGGATATGTGTGCAGGGAAGCAAGAGTGTTGTTTTGTGGCCTTGTAAGAATATTTTTGCCCATTTACAACCATTCTAGCTTTCTACTCCTATCTATTTACCCATTTTCCTTGTGTTTCACTATAAATATCCATTTCATCCTATTGTCGTTTTGATTTTCTTTTATGTTGATTTTCTTTCTAATGCATCCATCTCCTCTCTCATAGCTTGAGTCCAATATTCACATCCTATTGTCTTTTTGTGTCTTGATTTGTCAACAATCTTTTATGTTGAGTTTCTTTCTAATGCATCCATCTCTATTGTCTTTCTGTGTCTTGATTTGTCAACCATCTTTTATGTTGATTTTCTTTCTAATGCATCCATCTCCTCTCTCATAGCTTGAGTCCAATGTTCACATCCTATTGTCTTTTTGTGTCTTGATTTGTCAACAATCTTTTATGTTGAGTTTCTTTCTAATGCATCCATCTCTATTGTCTTTATGTGTCTTGATTTGTCAACAATCTTTTATGTTGAGTTTCTTTCTAATGCATCCATCTCCTCTCTCATAGCTTGAGTCCATAGCTTGAGTCCAATGTTCACATCCTATTGTCTTTTTGTGTCTTGATTTGTCAAGAGTCTTTTATGTTGAGTTTCTTTCTAATGCATCCATCTCCTCTCTCATAGCTTGAGTCCATAGCTTGAGTCCAATGTTCACTTTTCATTAGACTGAGGTGGGAATTTTTATGACATGGCAACTATAAAGCTTCGATGTCCATTAAAGAGATTGTCATTCTCCCTTTCTCAACGCAAAGGGTAAATCATCAGTAACACTTACCTTCTCACTCCTCACTGCTTCCTTCAAAGATCCTTACCTCCAAGTCAAATAACTCTTCTTGCTTTAGAGTCAAAGTAGGTTGTCTTCTTTGATATTTTTTTGCCAAAGAATTTATCTTCTTCTTACTCATTATAGGTTGGTTCGATCCCATTTATGGTAGCATCATCACTTGGATCTTAACTATCCTGCAAAGATAAATATGGTAATGACAAAAAGGAGACATCCTTCGCTTTAATTGTTTTCTCCCCCTAAAATGCAAGGGTGACAAAAAAGGATTTTGTCTCATGAAATGTGTCATCCAAGGTGATATAGACACTACAACTCTCACAATAATAACATTTGTACCTTTTCTATTATGAGGATAACCAATAAATACACATTTAAGAACTCTAGGATCTAATTTATTGAGATTAGGATTGAGAGTGAAAAAGAAAAGAACATCCAAATACTCCACAAGGTAGACTTGACACTAAAGGAGTATAGGATCAAAGACAAAAAGACACTCAATAGGACTAATAAGATACAAGTGAGTAACTTGTTGATGATGTATGTAGTAGTTAACACATATTCTCCCCAATAGGTTTTAGGAGACATCTAGAACATAAGGACTCAAGTTACCTCTATGTTTTCCTTTCTGCAACTATGTTTTGTTGTGGAAAGCTAACATATGTTATTTCATGAACAACACCATTATGTGGCAAATTTGGAGAATTCTTACTTCACATATTTAGTATTATTATCCAACCTAATTCTTTTGATATTTTTTCTAAATTGATTTTGGACAAGACAAAAAGTTTTAACAAAAATTTGAAAGATCTCAAATTTACTTTTCATAATGTATGTGCATGTGACACAAGTACAATCAACAATAAACGTAACAGGCAACTTTGTTCCAAAAATAGATTCTAAATCAAGTCCCCAAACATCAAAGTGAATCAAGTCAAATGAAAAAAAATACTCCTTTTACCAATGAGATAAGATGCACAATAATGCTTTTACAGTTGACAAATACCACATTTGAAAGACTCAACAGACTTAGCAATGAACAAATGAGGGAACATAGATTTCATAATATTGAAAGAGGGATGCCTAAGTCTTTAATGATGAAGCCATATTTGGAAATTTCCCATGTTTCTAATTTTACTTATTGGCTTATGACCTTTGTTTTGTTTTTTCTCTTGGATTCCAATAGACACAACCCACTTTGCTCCTTAGCAATTAAAATTCTTTTCCTCATGGCAATGTCCCGAAATACACAATAAGAGAAAAGAGTTCCTAAATAATTCAAATCTTTTGTAAGCTTTTTAATAGAGATAAAGCTATTGGTCAGTTGTTGGACATTTAATATTCCTTAATACAATAGATGGTTCTAAAGTTATATTTCCCCATCTGCATATAAGTACACTATCACCATTTGCAAGTGTAATGAGTTGTTCTCTGGTCATTTTGACATACGAATTGAAGAACTTAAGAAAAAGAGTCATGTAATCAGTTGCTCCTAAATCAAGAATCCAAACACCCTAAGACAAAGGACTAATAGTATTAATTGTACTCTTAGCTTTCATGAGTAGGGTATACGATGCAGAGGACTTAGCCACTGGATAACCATTCTTTACGAATGATCAAAATCCTCATTAAAAGCTTTCATACTAGACATTGGAAAACACAAAACAAAGAGATAATAAAGATTTAGTCCTAATTGCTTTGATTCGTAACAAAAAAAAAGACATGTTTGGCAACAAAACCAAGTCATAGTCAAATGGCCACCCCTTGGTTCTTAAGAGGTTCCAACAACCTTATCTATGGCAACACCGGGAGGGGCACACCTTTCTGGCCCACCACTGACCTCAACAATGGCGATGATGATGGTTAAGGAGGCAGCGGAAACAAGTCTCCCAAGAATACCAAGTTGAAAACTATAGAATTTTATTGATATTAATCACACAAATTATATTTTTATCATCTCTATTTGTAATAACCAAAACATTTTAAAAAGGAAATAAAAATATGCTGAAATAAATAGGAAGACTATGAAGATATTTTTTCCTAATTCCTATTGAGATATTAAGAACAATTTTTATCCTAATAATTTGCTAATTACAACAAATATTATAATACTCCACAAATGGAATGACATCCGTTACACCATACCATAATAGAATAAGAAGTAATGAATAATATAACAATGATTTGGTGAAAGAGTGGGAGACAACAACTTAAAAATTAAAATTAGACGAGGCAAGGAAAAAAGGAACACTTCTAAGCTATAATGTATTATATTATATATATACCAAAAGAAAAGGTTCCCATTCCAATCCAGAAGATTGCAATTCGTGCAATATAATTTACCTTTCACTAACATGAAATTAGAGAAAAATTAGATTATAAACATTGAGATGTTTATCAATAGTTGAAACAAAATGAATAATTG
>Ga0123342_1000086_pt1 | contig 103506 bp, 43 predicted proteins | sample Turbeawhitnodule_FD_89960 | JGI IMG/M metagenome (GOLD analysis project Ga0123342, IMG submission 89960) | Root nodule microbial communities of legume samples collected from Mexico - Turtle bean Mexico white nodule | ecosystem: Host-associated > Plants > Roots > Nodule | place: Mexico: Nepantla...
GGAGCACGACTGACAAGACATATCCATAACCACCCTGAGCCCAAGGGATAGAAAGCCCATTAGGCAATCCTATAAATACTGTGCTCAAGCCAGAGAAAGGTACGTTTTCATTCACTTACGAAATTGCGCTTAGAATCTCATACTTACTTGAGCGTCGGAGTGCCTTCGCAGGTACCCTCCCCCGCCCGACCGAATTGGATACCACGAAGGGACGACCGACCAAACGAGACAGCAAGAAAGGACAATCGACCAGAGGAGAAGAAGATCAACACGTCAGCAATTACACCACGTCAACCGACCGTGCCTGGGCCCCATCTCTCCACTCAGGTACACATATAAATTAAGAAAGTTGGTCCACTATGTCTGAATCATGTTGGAGATCTAGGAGTAAACATTGATAACAAGTAGACAATCAAGCAATTTAAAATTACATTTCATGATATCCACATGTATACTACATCTACTTCTCATGTTAAGATAACTCATTTTTTAGATTTTGTCTTATTTTTGCAAAATGTCTAATCTGTATTTAAGCTTACAATGGGCCTAATATCTTTCAAGGTGTTTAGTTGTTTGCACTCTTAGAAATACTATATGTAGTAACATCTTGTCTTTGTTTAAGCTTATGATTTGTGCAGTCTCTTATAATGCATCTAATCTCAGTTAAAATAACTTCTTAAGAGGTTTAAACTAACCATCCATGGTCACAATGAGTATAGAAAGCACTCTTGGTTATGACGTCATAATCTCCCCTAGGACTAAGACGATATTCTCAGTACAACAAAGGTTGACGCAATTTGTTCAGTCCTTTGTGTTTAACATTCTTCCATAGCTCACAACAGTTCAAAGGTCACAAAACATTATTCTCTCAATGCATCTTGTATCATCATTTATACAATGTCAACTATTTCAGAAGGTTGCATACTAATAGGAATAATTTGTATGTGTTTAGTGCTTTGAGAGATGGAACATGTATAATCGTCAAACAATGATTGTCCACCTTCACATCTGACTCAAAACACATTTTTGGAACTCAATTGAGAACTAGATAACTTAAGACGTGTTACATGACGACTCACATTTTGCACATACGTTCATATGCTTTATTTTCAACTTTTTAACTAATTTTCTTTCAATAGTAATAAATTAGGTTCAATGTACATATTTATTTTAATCTTGTATTTTCGACTCATATGACCTTTTCTCCTTGTTTTGAGCATAACTTTTTTTGTAGATATTATTTTGGGTTTATTCCAATTGAATTTAATTCTAAATTTTCATAGATTCAAAATGGACACATGTTTTGCTATATTTAGAGTTGTCTTCTATTTTCTATGATTTTTTCAGGTTGAGAGAGATTTTCTGAAATATTATAAACCAACTCATGCATATTAGGTATTTTTTGTATTAGCTTAAATTTTTGGAATTAGGCTTATGAACCTAATTAAAGCCCACGTTTAGCCTCGTTTTTACTTCAAATTTCAAAGCATATATATAGCTTAAATGTTCTCCAAACAAACAAAGACACAAAAATTATTTACTAAATTTCAGAGTTTTAGGAATTGTCTTTTCATATTTTTTTTTTCTCTCTCTTTTCTCTCAATTCCATTTTTTTACATTTCCTCTTCTCCTGTCGTCTTCTTTGAAATTCATTTCTTATTCATAATCCATGGAGAACAAAATTTGAGGACCACTTCACATGCTCAAGATCAAATTAGCATACTTGAGTTCTGAACCACTAAATACTCCAAGTTGTTTTTCTCTTCTCTAAGTTCGGTATTGCACCTTGTGATTAAAATTTGTGTTTCTAATTTTAGAATCAAATTAGGAATTGATTGAATGTTGATTTGCTAATTAAATTCGGATTAGATTGAATGATACTTTGATTTGATTTGTATAATTGATTAATTGAATTGGTTAATTGTTCAAATTTGGATCTAAATCTTAAGAGAACTATGATAAGATGAATGTTTGATTCTTGAATAAGTGGATTGATATATTTTCATCTTCTTAATTTTCACTTTTGATTATTATTTGCAATTTAAAATTTTGTTTCACTGTGAAAAGAGATCAGTCCACATATTCAATAATAAACAACCATATTATCATAGTTCTCTAAAAATTTAGATCAAATTTAAACAATTAACTAATTCAATCAATCAATTAAATAAATTATACAAATCAAATCAAAATATCTTTCAATCTAATTTTAATTAATAATCAAATCAAGATTCGGTTGATTCTTAATTCGATTCTAGAACTAGAAACACAAATTGTCAACACAAAGTGAAAAACCGAATTTAGAAAGGAGAAAAACAAAGTTGAAACATTCAACGATTGATGCCAAACTAAATCCGACTTGTTTGATCTTGATTCAATGAATTGATCCTCAAAATTTAGTTCTCCATGGATGCTGAATAGCAAACAAATTAATTTCAAAGAAGAAGAGAGGAGAAAAAAGAAGTCGAAAAAGAAGAAAAGAATAAGAAGAGACAATTCCTAAAACTTAAAAGTTTTAGTAAAAGATTTTTATGTCTTTATTTCGATATATGGTTCATAAGCTTAATTAGAAACGTTTAAGCTAATACAAAGAAAAATTAATCCACATGGGTTGTTTTACTAAATTTCAACAAATCCACCTCAATTGCATTTTTTATAGAAAATAGTAAAGAACACCAAGTCCATCAAATCATATTCTATTTTGAAGCTCTAGAAATGTAAAATCCAATGCAAGTAGAATCAACGAAAAATAATATTTACAAAAAAAGTTATGGTCAAAACTACGAACAAAGGTCAGATGAGCCGAAAAAATAAAATTACAACAAATATGTACAATAATTCCAATTTATTAATTTTGAAAGGAAGTAAGTTAAAAACTTAAATAAAACATATGGAAAGTGCATTCACTCTACAATATTGCTATAAATATGTGTCATTGTTCAAATCAAAGTGACATGTGATAGTTGGAAGCTTTCCAAAGACGTTTCCAACTCTCTACAATTCGTCCACCCTCTCTCAAGTTCCAAATATCAAGTTATAACTTCTCTCAAGTTACTCTAAACACTATGAAACTAGAAATTTACATGTCTTCTTATCTCCTCTTCCATAGTTTGGAGTCTTCCTCTTGTTAGTCTTCCTTGGAATCGTTTTTTTATTTCTTCTTCTTTATTCATTTTTGTTATGCTTTTAGTATTTATTCCTTTTATGTCCTTTTATCTATTTTCAATAAGACTTTGTTGCATCCTTATATATATATATATCAATTTTTCTTTGCATTTCCTTTTTTCCTTCTGGATTACTCATATAGGCTAGCTTATTTGTTAATGATGCTTCTGGAATGAGGTCTATTTGATCTTTAATCCTCATAAGGGTGGAAGTCCCTTTGGCGGGTCTTGGAAGATATCCCCATATTTCTTTAAAAGATTTTCTTAAGCCTAAAGAAGGTAAAAATGGAAACTGAAAAGACAAAGAACAAAAAATGGTAGGTAATAAAATATATGAGGATGCTTGAGCAAGCAATGCCTTTTTAACTTCCTTGAAAGAAGTTAAGAGTAATTATTTATCTTCTCAACCTTAGGACTTCTTCTTTGAGGGTTTCTTTTCATCTTCTCTTGTTTTCCTCATCACTATTTTATCTATTCTCACTTCGTTGAGAGTGAGAGACTTAAAAGAGTACTTCTTTCCTCCATGTTCAAAAGACTTGTTTGAAAGGAAATCATATTGTCATGGCCTTCCTAACAAAACATGATTTGCTACCATTGACACTGCATCACATAGTACTCCATCATTATATTTAACAATGGTAAAGATTATTAATCCATGTTCAAGTGTATATGTGTGCTAATTTTAGTCTTTTACCTCTTGAATTAAGCAAATAAGAGATTGTTTAGAATAAAACAAAATTAAACAAGAATTTCAATTAAATAACATAATTGAATTATCAACAAAAGTTTAAAAAACTTTCCTCACCGGAAATCATAATTCAAAAAGATCAATCCATCTAGCGCATTCTATTACCAAAATTGAAGAACAAAACTAAATTGCACATAATCTCAAAAATCATTGTGAAATCACAAGAGAATCAACCCAAAAAGGTTTAGCCTCCATGTGGAGGCAAAACAAAAAAAATTACAAAGAAAAAAAATAAAGGACTAAGGAAAATGGCGTACACGGGTCTCGAGCCCTTTCCCAATGTGGAGTGTGTTGTGTCTTACTATAGGCTTTATCTTCCCTACAAATTTAAGATTCAAATTTTTACTTCCAATATTCCTTTTCTCAGATTTTGTTTATAAGATTTTGTAGATTTTATTCATCAATTCTTTATCCTATATTTTGTAGATTTTGTTTTTGAGATTTTTGTAGATTTTATTCTCCAACTCTTTTTCTCATATTTTGTTTCCACTAATCTTTCAGATTTTTTTTTTTTTGGTGTCAATCCATAGCAAAAGAATCCAAACTAAACGGCCCAATGGGCTTTGAACAACCAGACAATCTATTGCATATAGGCGAATTCTCCCTACGCCTCCAACGCTTCTCCCTACACCTCCATAGAAAAAGTGAAAAGTCATTTTTGCCCCTATTTAAAAAAAAATTAAAGCCCTAATTATCTCACTCAGAACCTCACACTCTCCCTTCACTATTCTATCTCAAAATCACACTCCTCCATATCTCATTTTTTCTCTAGTGGCAGCACCTTCATATCTCTAGTGGCAGCGAATTTGAGAGAGCATTTGAGTGCATTCAAGGGTCAGGGTTGAAGAGATAATTTCCATGAGATTAGGTAAGTTACATTTTTATTTTTTGAATCCACCATTTTTGGACCTTTTGTAAAAACAATTGTGTTCTGTTGAAGTCGAATTGTACAAACCATAAATGTAATGCTATTTTGTATCACAGGGATACATACCAGATTGTACAATCTAGTTTGTTTAAAGAAAATGCATACCGAATTGTACAATCCGATATGTATCAATGGATTCTGGGACACATACTAGATTGTACAATCCGGTTTATAAAATCCTCAATACATTTCAGATTGTATGATACAGTATGTAATAACGGATTGTATGATTCAGTATGTAATATCGGATTGTACAATTCGATCTGTGAAATTTTCATAAAGGTGTTATGGAGACTATTATTCGGTATCAAGAAAAAAATGAAAAAAAAAGGAAACGGTGCAAAACAACTTACCTCAACCACCATGTTCACACAGTCAGAAACCACAAACACCATCTGTCACAACAACCAAACGCACGAACCACCACAAACAAGAAATCACCTTCTTCAATGTGAAAAACAACACAACATTGTGTACCAAAACCACAAAACCCTAACATATAGTGACAAGGGTAGAAGTGGAATTAAAATATTATATGGAGGTGCAGGAAGAATCTACCTTACATATATCAATTTAGTCTTTCAGTTATAAATTTTTTTATTCCTTTATCAAGCTCAGAATTCTAACTTTTCAAAAATATTGGAATCACTAAAAACACTACCAAAGAACTAGTAGGAGTTAAATTCAAATTCACGGATTACAACAACTTGTAACCACTAGACCACATGCATTTAGTGATTAATTTATTATTATTATTAATATTATTATTATTAAATTTATTGGCAAAATTTACCGACAAAAAGTGTTCGCGTTCAATTAGTAAAGAACTTTATTGATGAATATTGATTCGTGCTTAATTTTTTTTTAATATTCATATCCGTCGATAATTATTAATTTAAAAAATATTATTTATTATTACTATTATTATTAATATTTTATTACTATTATATTATTATTAAAGTTAATAATAATTATTATTATTAACTTTCAACAATTAACAAATTTATGTATTTTTATGTAATAAAATATGATCTAAAGTCAACTTAGTCCTCTATTCACCATTTATACTTTCTTTTTCAAGAGCTTTAAAGAATAAAAATTTTAAACTAAAGTTTTCTCCCCAAGATCCTTATAAACAACTTTTCTTCTACCTTAATTATACATCCCAATTTGGCTTTAGTAGAAAAGACCCTATAAGTTCAAGTTGAGGGTCAAATATCTTCTTTCGGCAAAGAAAAAGGTAGACATACTATAAGTTCAAGTTGAGGGTCAAATATCTTATTTCGACAAAGGATAAGGTAGACATTGAAATAATAAAAAATCTTCGTCAAACGATAAGTCGTAGAGGTCTTCTTAAAGTCACCCTTGTCAAGGATCCAACTTAAGGTTCCTCGTATGTCATTAATATGTTTGCATATTATCCTCTTCGTATTCACTTATTTTTTAATTTTATTTGTAGATAAATATTATGGAAAAATATTTTGAATACAAAACATCGTGCAAAAGCTAGTGTTCCAACCTTTGAAAAATATTTACTCGTCAATTTTCAAAATTCTTCTAAAAAGAATAAGAAGAGCAAAACAACTAAGGGCCTACCACGATTGACTTGGTAGTCCAAATTCCACCAATGCATATTACAAAAGCAAACATCATGCTAAATATACCTCAACCACCCCCTTAAATAGAACACCCTATACCCTTTCTGGTCCGGTTGATTATACGAGGTAAAAATGGGTCTCTAACCCGAGTAGATAATAATGTGTTTACTTAAGCACCGAATTCCAACTCCTTATGGAACATCAACACGAAGACCAATCAAGTTAGGGTTGGTGGTAGCGATGAATTTTTTATTCCCTATGATGGTTAGCTTTTGAAACAGTCGGTCATGTGGGATGCTTGGATTCTGACGAAATAATGTTGGCAAGGTCCATGATGATCGTTCATTACTGGAAGGGGGCGATCGTCGAGAATGCTCAAATGATTGTAAAAATTCATGAATTGGAGAGTAAAAATTAGGATTTGGAGGAATAAAATATCGAGTGTGAGCTTACTATCTCGACCAAATCATTAGAGATTGCTTAAGGATAGGGAAGAATCAAGAATTTGGAGGTTGAGGTGGGGTTACTGGGGAAAAGCTTGGAAGTCGCCAATGCAGTGGAGAGCAAACTAAAAGAGGTCGAAACTAGCGCAAGTCGCCTCCAAGAAGTAGGAATGGCAATGCGAGACGGAGTTACTAATCTAGCCTGTTGACCCGCTTAGGTCTGTCCGCATAACCCACAGCCCGCGCAGGCCAACAGCGGGGCGGGGCGAGTTGGCCCGCTGCCCTGCATAAATAAAACAAATTATTATTTTATTTTTTCTACAAAAAAAACACACCTCACTCACACATTATTATTATAGTGTGACCTTTATTTTATTTTATTTTAAAAAATTTAAATTTAATGTACCAAAAAAAATTATGTTTTATTTTAATCATCTAAAGAAGTTAATATTAAAAATAATAGTGGATTTAGTTTTAAGTAAAGTTTCACATTTAAAATTTATTAATAAAAAAATAATATAAAGAAGAGATTTCATTAAAATATTTTGTAGAAAAACTTTGATATGATACTCTCATACATTTACATACATATAGAAGGAAAATATATGCAAACCAAAACTTTAATTATTTTTAATCAAGCCTTCTAACAACTCTCATACTTGAATGCGTTTATATATTTTTTTATCTTAATTAAAAGAATTAAAATAAGGATGAAATTTTAAGGCCTCGACTCCTAACCAATGTGAGACTATTGGGTGTACCAAAGCAAACCCCTTAATTAAGGTTTAGATGGAACAATGGCTCGTCTTTGGAGCCATATTTTCATTCCCCCAAGTCGAGGACTAAAAGAATGAGGGTAACATTCCAATCTCAAGTTTGTCAAGATAACATCGTTGGGGTTAATCGCTACATCTGAGATATTATTCGCTTTAGAGCTCGAAGCTTCATCAGAGTTTTGTCCTAAAAAGGAACTTCAGAGGATTAAGGAAGGAACTTGTATTTAAATTTCTCTTGGCCTAAACTCCTAAACAATGTGAGACTATTGGTCATACCAGAACAAGCCCCTTATTCGAGGTATAAGAGGAACTTTGGAACCACCTTTCCATTCCCCGAGTCGAGGGCTAAGGGAATGATGGTTCATATTTGGAACTACTTTTCCAATTCCCCGAGTCAAGGGCTAAGGGAACTGAGTGTTCATCTTTGGAACATCTTTTCCATTCCCATAGATACGAGATATTATTTCCTTTTAAACTCAGAGCCACATTACAGTTTTGTACTTAAAAGGTAACTCAGAGGGTTAAGGGTGACAGGTGTGTTTAAAATATCATTATCCTCAACTCTTAAGCAATGTGACATTATTGAATGTAACATAACAAACTCTTTGATCAAGGTCCAAGGGGATTGATGGTTTGTCTTTGGAAATACTTTTCTATTCCTTTCTTTTAAAGGCTAAAAGAATAATGATTCGAATTTAAAATCACTTTTCCATTTTCACATATAACATCAATATTCTGACATTAAGTCCATTAAAATAACATTATTATGATCCATCACTACATTCAAGATATTATTATCTTTAAAATTCAAAATTTCATCATAATTTTATCTTTAAAAAATTAAGAAAAAACCATATTTAAATTATTATTGACTTCAACTATTATTTAATATAAAACTATTAAGAAAACAAATGTGTAGACATATCTCATTATATATGCATAGAAAAATAAAATAAATTTTGTGTATCATACATAATCTGGTGGGAGAAGAGAAGAATAACCAGTGAACTCAAAGGTGTGAGCAGTGAACCCTATGAAACTCACATGCCACCATGTGCCGGCTCTTCTTCTCAATCTATTTATTTATTAGCCCGATCCGTTCAATTTTTAAACCAACTAACATTCAACTTTCTCTTCTCCTCTATTACTCCTTTCCCTTTGTCGGTCACAATATTCTCCACACCCTTTTACTGTTACTTCACACAAACCAATAACAATAATAACAATATTAGATATTAGATCACTCCTTTCATCAAGTGGGTGCGCGAGTTCCCTTCTTCTGATTCTCGCCCGAAGGCACGTGCATGTCACGTGGCGCGGATTGACTCCGAACTTTGCTTTTGCTCCCCTCCAGAAACTCTTGCTTGATCCAATCCCAGAAATGGACGCCTCTGGTTCTCCGATTCGGTGGTGAAAAGTTGTTCAGGAAAATGCGGCGACGGGCAGCCGATTTTCGGCGCCCGGTTCGGCGGCGGTTCGCTTATTGGATCTGGTTGCTTCTCGGTGCCTTCTCTCTTGCCGGTCTTGTTTTGTTCTTCCTGCAACATCATTACCGCGAATATCGCGTATATCGCCCCTTTCTGGTAAAACGACGTCGCACCCTCCTCCCCCTGTTTTCAATCAATCCATCTCAATGAATGCTTCTGTTTTGTAATTTTCTTAGTGTTTTATTTGCGTTAACATTGGCAGTCGCGTGAAGATCTTAATTTTTGTTTGAATATTTTTAGGCAATTGTCAATGTGCGTCATGTTCGATCTCGATTCTCAAAGCTGTGTTTTTTTTTTCTTTTTTTCACGTGCACGGGTTTGATATCTGTTGAATTGAATGTGTCTACTATTTTTTTCATTGCTTTTGTTCGCATGTTAATGGTGGCTGTAGGCTTCCTGATTTTTCATATCTGTGGTGTTTATTTCCGTTTTTTATTCCTTTGGGTGGGGAATGAGTTACTGCTTTGGGAATTGTTTTTATTTCTGATCTTCTATATAGTGTATAAAACATAGTGAGCTAAGTTTAGGTCGTTGCTTCCATATTTGAACTTTTTGGGAGTCAAATTTGGTGGTTACTTTTAGATGTGATTCATATCACAAATCACCTTTTTCTATGTGTTGTTCTGTTGAAGCTTGACCTGAGTGTAGATGGGTCTTTCTGTTGTTTGTGATGTTATCATATAGGCTATGGTTGATACTGAGGTAATAGTCTAGTAGTTGGAGTGGCATTTAAGTTAACACTGCTATAAGTAGTGCTATATAGTCTAAAGGAAGACTTGTTACTTGATTATTCCTCAATATGAATTATGATTTGGCTTATGTTTAGGCATATTAAATTACGATTTTCTATTTTTACAGTGTTATGGTCATAGCAATACTGTCTGTCGGTGGATGAGCTATTGTATTGGATTTTTGGAACCCTCTTAGACTCTTTCCTTATTGGAAAGGGAAACTGTTCTAATATTTCTTTTTGGCCTTAAACGAAAAAATGACTGAAGAACAGATATTGGAATACTGTAATAGAACTCATTTACTATTGGTAATAGTTTAGTGTGTATATGGACAAATGTCTAATACAAACATAAGATAACAAAATGACATCCAATGCATTCCTTTACATAGAAATAATACTTTATAGTGTCTTATGAATGCGCTTAAAGTTACCATTCAATCAAACATGCAGTTAGTGTTTACTCTCACACCATTCGATTATGAATGCGCTTAAAGTTACCATTGCAACCGTTCACTTGCGCACTGCCTCATTTGCAGAAATTGTTATAACATTGCCAATTCCTTGTAGAAGCCAGTCATCATTTCTTGTGTCACCAGTGATTGTGAATTTGGGATTAATTCCTAGAGTCATTCTGCTCTTAAATAATAACCTAATACTCATTTAGTTCATTTCACCAAAGTGTAGTGATAGATCTGGCTTTGTTGCACGGACAATTTCCCTTTGAACATTGAAGAAAACATCTGAACATGGGCTTTTTGTGTGATAGTTTCTTTATGATTATGGTGTTAACTAGACCAATAAATGGTATAAAAAAGAAAGCATTTTACTCTCTAGTTTTTGGATGATATTATAAACAGAATTAAGTAATTTGTCATGTGATGTGCAAAATTAACTATTGTGATTCTACAAGGAATCACACAATACTTAACATGGTACCTTGGTTGTGATTCTTCTTCTAATGTATGAGGAAAAAATCCAAATATCTGCTGATATGAAGGACATGGGATACAGAAAACCTATCCATTTTGTATAGACCATTCAGTGTGATGTAATTTAAGTGTTAATGCTAGAACAATTGATGTTATGCTTTACGTGACATTACTATTTGTTGTTATAATTGTTTCCATATCTCACCCCCTCTGAGTACTTATTGAGCAAGTTACTTGCATGAATTGTAGGAGAGAAATGCTAAAGTAGAAAATTCTGCTAAGAGATTGAATTTTACTGAAGAAATTTTAAGTGTAACATCCTTCTCACGGCAACTATCAGAGCAAATGGTTCTGGCCAAGGCTTATGTGATTATTGCCAAAGAGCACAATAATCTTCACCTTGCCTGGGAGCTTAGCTCAAAAATTAGAAGTTGCCAGCTTTTGCTTTCTAAAGCTGCCATGACTGGGGATCCTGTGACCATGGAGGAAGCTGAGCCAGTTATTAAAAGCCTGTCTTCTCTAATTTTCAAGGCACAGGATGTCCATTATGACATTGCAACCACTATAGTGATGATGAAATCGTATATTCAAGCACTTGAAGAACGTGCAAATACAGCAACAATTCAAAGCACTGTGTTTGCTCAACTATCAGCTGAAGCACTACCCAAGAGTCTCCATTGCTTAAATGTGAAACTTATGACTGATTGGCTAAAGATGACATCTCGGCAAAAATTCTCACATAAGAGTAGAATCTCTCCCCAGCTCTCAGATAAAAATCTATATCATTTCTGCATTTTTTCAGATAATGTACTGGCAACTTCTGTAGTTGTTAACTCAACAGTCATCAATGCAGACCATCCAAAACACTTAGTTTTTCACATTGTTACTGATGGTATCATTTATGGAGCAATGAAAGCATGGTTCCTCAGTAATGACTTAAAAGGGGCTACCGTAGAGGTGCAGAATATTGAGGAATTTCATTGGTTGAATGAATCTTATTCTCCAATTGTCAAACAGCTACACAGTCCAGAATCACGAGCCTTTTATTTTGGACCTTATCAAGGTGTAAATATTGAGCCAAAATTGCAGAACCCCAAGTTTGTGTCTTTGCTAAATCATCTTCGGTTTTACATCCCTGAGATTTATCCATTACTTGAGAAGATTGTTTTCCTTGATGATGATGTTGTTGTTCAGAAGGACCTAACCCCACTTTTCTCCCTGGATTTGCATGGAAATGTGAATGGTGCTGTTGAAACTTGTCTAGAAGCATTTCATAGGTACTACAAGTATCTCAACTTCTCAAATTCGATTATAAGCTCAAAGTTCGATCCACAGACATGTGGATGGGCATTTGGTCTGAATATTTTTGACCTGGGTGCATGGAGGAAAGCAAATGTGACCGCAAAGTATCATTATTGGCAAGAGCAGAATGCTGATGGGACACTCTGGAAGCTTGGTACACTTCCCCCTGCTCTTCTAAGCTTTTATGGTTTGACAGAACCACTTGACAGAAGATGGCATGTATTAGGATTGGGTTATGACCTAAATATTGACAGCCGCCTGATTGAAAGTGCAGCAGTTATTCACTTCAATGGGAACATGAAACCATGGCTGAAGTTAGCTATAGGCAGGTATAAGCCATTATGGCATAGGTACATAAATCAAAGTCACCCTCATCTACAAGATTGTGCCACAGCTTAAAATGCACTACTTCTCAATTACTTATGGATTATGCATTCTCAGATTATTTTGATATGTGATTGCGTTGGCCGTTATTGTAGAGTCAGAAGTAGAAAGTTTTGACTTTGCTAGGAATTTTGTTTTGTTTTCCTTTTTTCCCTATTATATTTCAATCAGTGTATTGAAATAGAAAATTATTACTTTATACACTAAAGTTTAAAGTGCGTTAGGTGAAGAGGTGGGGGAATTCATTTTTGGCCTTTGGGGCTATCTTTTCTCATTCTCAAACTTGTAGATTTATTTGTTCTTTAGTAACTATTTGTAATAATTATAAGCTCTTTCAAGTAGTGATGTAATGAATGAAAGCAATGTTTTACCCTTCTTCAAGTTAATTCTTTTTATAAGTAAATGTTTATTTGCCAGCCATATTGTGTTTGGTGTGACTTTCCTTTAGGAACTTTGCATCATTTGAAAAGAAACTAAAATGCGTATCCAATGTGCATGCCAGATAGAGTTGTAGCAACTAGAGGAGCAAGAAAAAGGATCAAGGGAACAACATAGTCAGAAAAATAAATTACCTATAATATGACATTGTCAGTCAAGGTTTTCATTTTTTAATCTTTTGATATTTTTAATTACTCAACCAGGTGATGCGTGTAAAATGTCGTGTTTTAATTTAGTAGTGAAACAAATATGTTGGTTGTTACGAACTAAACTGAAGCTATGCAACTTAAGAATTAACATGTCTGCCATCAATTTTCTTTTGAGGATATCTAGCCCCTCTGGTTTCCTCTGGTTTGTAGGTGTGAAACCTTATAACTTATTCTTAAAAAAGAACTGTTTGCAGGTGTGAAATTTACAAGTTACAGTTATAATTGAAGGATTACTTTATCATTTATACAAATTAATAATTTTTATCAAGCTATCTTTTTAATCGTTAAATATACATTAGATTGAATGGTAAAGAACATAATGAAAAATAGATTGAAATATATTGTAGTTGTGAATTCTCTTTTTATTTTTGGTTCAACTTAGTAAGAATAAAATAGTTATCTCAAATATTAGGCTCGGACACTTCTCTTAAATAGGCGTATCCGTGTCGGACACACGTATCGGTGTTAACACTTGTACGACATTCGTATGACACTTATCGGTGAAGGGTTCATTTCAAAAAATATTTGTTGGATTTTTGAAAATTCTAACACAATTTTAAAAAGCATAAATACAATAATTTTCTAAAAACTCAAATTTATTGTATAAATTTTTATTATGATTATAAAAATAAGGAACAAATTTTTTTGAATCAGTCATGAAAAATATCTTCCTGCTCCCAAAAGAATCTGAAACATACTTTTGCACATAAATATTTATTTTCAATTTATATAATTCAAAATTATATAATATATAGATTCGTGTCCCCGTATCCTACATTTTAGAGATTATACATATTTTCGTGTCCGTATCCGTGTCGTGTCAGTGTTTGTATCTGTACTACATAGTTAGTATATTCTATGTTTTGTTTGAAAATAAGACTAAGGAAGGAGGTGTTTTTTTATAGAAAGTTTTTCATGTTAGAAATCACATGAAATTTGATATCTGAACTAGGCTGATGTCTCAAATTTCTACAATCATCTGTCATCATATGGAAAAAAAAAATATTAAACAAAAACAAAAGAAAAGAGAATACAAAAGAATATGGGGGGACTAATATCCTTACAATAGAGAAACACATTAAACTAAGTGAAACATAGGTAACTTATACCTATTATGAAAAAACTCCAAGAAAATGCTAAGGGTCAAACTATTGTATCACACAAAGTTCTATCTATGAAGAAAACCTAAATTGGCAAGTTTATTAGCACAAGAATCACCTTCCTTTAAAATGTGAGAAACTTTAAAAGAAATACCTTTACAGTAAGCAATGCATTTATTCCATCTATTCCTAATGAACCAAGGACTCATAGTCCTAAAGTGAAAAGCAGAGCAAACCAAAGGAGAATCATTCTCCAACCAACTACATTTATACCCCCTTTTTTGTGCTTCTTTAGGGGTAAGAGTAATACTCATAACCTCAACAGTCAAAGCAGACTGAACCCTAAGAAAAGCAAAGAAACTTCCAATAAACTCTCTCATATTGTCTCTAAATTTCCCATAGAATAAAGATACAAACCTCTCTTTTGCATGCCTATATCAATTGGTAACTTCCCATGTAGAATCTTCCATAACACTAAATTTTAGAAGGGGGGATAAAATGATACCAAGTCACCCACAAGGAGAATCATAAGTGGAGAATAGTCTTCTAGCAAATTTAAGGCAAAACATTCTCGATTCTTCCAGAGTTTAATTAGGCACATTCTGATCCTAATTAACCAAAATATTTTTAAAGTGATGAGAATCTTGTAAGAGATTAGTGGAGGAGATCCAATCCCTGCCATCTCAAGCTTGAGATGCAATAGAAGACAAAGAGAGTTTGGTTGTATATGGAACACCTACAATGTTAGACAAACTTCTATAAGAACACCACATATCATTCCAAAAGTTAATATCCCAGTGCCAACAGTCTAGGAAGTATTCTCCATAACCATCTCATAAAGATGCCTTATACCAAACCAAATAAAAGAAGATCTATACACCAAAATCTTCTGATTATTTGGATCTAAAATATTTGGTTTTTAAAAGAATAGACCAAGACTTGTTGTTGTAAGCAAAACTCCAAGCAAGCTTCTAAAGATAAGCATTATTCTCATCTTACAAGTTAGTGACATTCAACTACCTTCATCCAAAGAGGAACAAAGTTTAGACCAACTAATTGTATTAATGCCTTTCTTCATATTATCACCCGTCCACATGAAATTTGTAGTCCATCTTTCAACTTTCTTAATTAAGGAATGAGCTTATTTGTAAAGATTAAAACTATAAGCAAGAAAATTAGTGACCACTGTATTCACCAATTGAATCCTACATATCATGCTAAGAATCTTGCCTTTTCAAAAAGCAAGTTTGAGCTTTACTTAATCCGTCAGATGAAACCTAACCTTAGGAATACTTGCAAATATAGGAATCCCAAGATAGTGGAGAGGCAGAGAACCCTCATAATTTTTATGTATGAAAAACTCGTGTACTCATTTTCATAACTTCAAGTGAATAAAAATATATGAATTCTTTTGAGAGTGTCATATCTCAAGTGACGAGTTACTCACTCCTTTACTTATCTTAGAATGATTTTTCTTAGCTTATCTCTTGTATGATAGATGGATGGTTAATCAAAGTCTAAGAAGTAGAGTTTTCTCTCTTAGGAGTTTTAATCTTGTAAACTATTTCTTCTCTCATTCTATGTAAACATTAGGATCAAAACTACCTACAAACTTTGGAATTTTTACATGTTTTTTATTAAATTTATCTTCATGTCCAACCCCATGTATGGTTCTTTCTCTTCTTGTTACCCTCCTTTCTTGATTATAGAAATAATCTCTTTCACTATCATAATAAGAGGAAGGTCCTGAATGTCTTCTTTCCCTCTTTTCTCTTTTCAAATTCATGATTTCTATCATTTGTTGTTCCATGAGGTCTCTTTGTTGCTCCACAATGTCTTGAAGTTGTTGAGTGCTCATTGATTCCTTCTCCATATTAAAACTCCTTCAGGGACATCCTAGCAAAATAAGAAAAAAAAAAAGATAACACTCATATAAAGAAAACATGCACACAAAGAAAACACAAAACTAGCATATAGGTAGGTACAAAAATTACTAATCACTCTCCTAAGTGTTTCTACTTAAAAAGTATTTACGCTTTTATCTAAAAGATGTAAACAAAATTAGAAAAGTTATTGGTCACTCAAGTCACCTAAAAAAGTTCTAAAATTGCTTCAAAGTTTAAATCAAGAAATACTTTCTTTCAAAAAGAGGCACAAATCAAAAAAAATATTTATGAAATGTTTAAAAGAGGAAGTTTATATTTTAGAGGCCTAAAAACCTATAAATACATAATAATGTTACCAAAAGTATTTACTTAATTCTTACTAATTTAAGTGTCAAGAAATCTTCTATAAATAAATTTCTCATCAATTTTCATAACAGTTCGGTGTTTAAATCACGAAAGATAAATCTCGGATCCCTAAAAACCTCATTATTTCCAATTCAAAAGAATAACACTCATTTATGATAAGAATACTCTTTTTCACACCTTAGACAATCACACTCTTATTGGGGAGAACATCTTAGACAATCACACTCTTATTGGGGAGAGTGGTACATAGAAAGGCAAATTCTCCTCCAGCCTCATACCTTCTCTTATTTTTTTTAAGAAGGAAGAATTTGCATGGATTCTTTATTTTATTAGCTTCATGCTCAACTTAAAGCGAAATCAATTATTTAAATAGCTTATTAATACAAGAAAAAAAAAAGAATGAGATGGTAAAAACATGATCACTCTCAATGCACAAATGACATGATTATCCCTACCAAAATAGCTTCGTTTTCTAATTGTTTTCCCTTCCTCGTTACGAGTTTATTACAAAAACAATATCTATCTTTTCATTAGAAATTTTCAAAGCTAAGTCGGCTACAGCCGGCAATTTGTACGCTAATTTTCTAAAACAAAAAAAAAACATCTTCGAAGTTAACCAAATGTATGAACCCTCTCCTATAAGTACCATTTTGCATCACCACATCTTAGCACCATAATAACTCAACAAAGGTGAAGATGTCAAGTTATTGCAAAGGTAAACCTTCTTATCTTATGTCTCATTCTACCTTCTTAAGGATAGTGTCTTAATGCTGATAAAAAAAAAAAAAAAAAAGATAGTGTCTTAATGGAAAATGGAAGTGAATGCAGGTAAACGCTCGTGGCCGGAATTGGTTGGCATAAATGGAGAAACAGCAACACAAATCATCGTGAAGGAAAACCCAAGAGTGGAGGCTTTAACTGTGCCAGAAGGATCATTTGTGTCCACTGATTTTAGGTGTGACAGGGTTCGAGTATTTGTTAACTATAAGAACACTGTCACTCGTGTGCCCAACATTGGTTAACTTGTTTTTTCTTTTCTTTTTTAATAATGTTTGGCTTTGTGTTCTCAAAATGTGTTTGTTTCTAGAGGTGCTATGATGTTTTAGCTAATCAAAATAAAAAGGTCTAATAAGTACCTTCATTTAGTGCCTCTATGCTGTTGAGCATGTCGTTATAACTTTATGTATTGTTTCCTTGGCAATGGTTTATACAATCGTACAATTCTTAATTTCTAGCAAACTTTGCTGACTTATTCTACTTCAAAAAATTGAGACATATATTATATATAAACACAAAAATACTAATTTAAAGTATTTTTCTTTTAAAAGATAAATTATATATATTGAAGGGAAAAAATTATTATTATATACATAATAGTTATTTCTAAAAAGAAAAGCTATTCAGTTATTTTGAAATAAAAATAATTACTTAATTATTTATTTTATTAAATAAATAAATAAATTATTTCTTTTTAAAGATGAATAATTACACTTTTTTTTGACAAAAAATTACTATTACTAAGTATTGAAATAAAATATATTATTAAATTATAAAAGTATTTTTATTAAAAAATATTATAAAAAATAATAATTTTTTTAATTTTTTATTGTGTAGGTTGTTTTTATTGGGAAAAATTATTTAAATTTTAAAAAAAGTATTTATTTAAATGGTAAAATTGTAAGAAATTGGATTCATTATTTTTTTAAAAAATTCAAATTTCTCTACATTTTTTAAAATTCAAATTTTCAATTTAAAATAAATAATTGCTATTTTTTTATATTTTAATATTATAAAGGATAAAATTGAAAATATGTAAAAAAAAAAGGAAATTTATATATATTATTATATAGTTTAGTACAATATGCTATAATGAATTCCAGCAAGAGTAAATTTAAATTATACCTAAAAATGAAATTTATAACAGCTTTCATGTTAAATTGTTTAATTTTTTAAAATATTTTTTTTAAATTAAGTAATTTAAATTTATTAAATAATTCTCTTATTTGAATAGAACTTTCTAATTATCATTGCAAAAATATCAAATATAAAAATATCACCAAATCGGAAAAGTCCCTACAAATATCAATAAAAAAAATCACTAAAGTTCAACATCACCATCAATAAAGGTCGAAAAAACTTTAACTAATATTAAATGGGAAATAATTAATAAATAAATAATTTCAACAAGATCAATAAAAAGGTAACTTCTATCAACGTCAACTAAAAGTTCCTGCCTTATATAAGTTGAAAAATACTCATTGACATTGATAAAAGAACCATAGATGTGAAATATAATCATGACTTACACTCTAATTGATGTGGATAAAAGGCAACCTTCAAATTCCATTAATTAAAAATAATCTTAATTGATGTTAATTGAAAAAAATAATATTGACACTAATGGGAAAAGACGTCGTTATAGTTGAAAAAAAAAATCATTGACATTAATTAAAAAATAACATAAATAAGCAAAAAATTAATCATGATGTCAAATATCGAAAAATAACCACAATCAATTTTAACTTTTTCATCGGTATCATATGAAAAAGTAATATGTAGTTAAGTTAAAGGATGAAAAGAAATTACACAAATTTAAAAGAGAATAAAGTATAAGGAATTTTTTTAAAAAATTAAATTCTCTAATATTAATTAATCAAATAACTTTTTAAAATTCTTAAACTTTCAATTTCTTATTAAAGATTTTGTGAAAACAACATATTTTATCATAAAATATTTCAATTTTTCTATACAGGTGTTAGAGAGAAATCCATAATCCTTGTTTATTTTGATTAAGTTCTATTAAAACATCAAAGTTTAAAAAGCATGAATATGCTTTAATATAAAACATAAATTTTATAAAAACATATCATGCAAAATATAACGTCATGTTACACATGTCTTCTCTTTTGTCTGATGAGCACAGGTTTCATAAGATGATATGCATGCACATAGTGTTTTAAGCTAATGTACCTAACAAAAAATTTATGAGTTTATTCTATATTGCATAGGATTCTATATAAGCTCAAGTCAATGTCAAAAATCTCTTGAAGGATGCGTTAAAGTTGTTTTACACTAATGCACATTCTCACATGTCCTATATCGACTTTGAAAGAACTATATGCCTCATACAATCCTACACTTTTCTTTAGTTTGATTGAAAGCTCTCTGACCAAAGTTTGATAAGTCATGTCACTTATTAGGATGTTGCGTAAAAGAAGAGATAAACATTTAATGCATCTATATGTTAATGCATTGAACATAAGAAGTTGTGAAGATGAAGATTTGAAGTGAAGACTCTCAACGAGTAGAAAAGGATTTGCAACAACTTTTATATTTGAAGAAGTCTTTCAAGTCAAAGAAAATAAGAACAGTTTTGTTGCTCGAAGCTCTAAGTGTCCAAATCTTCAAATAGAAAACTAGTGGAGTGATCAAACCTTGCATCCATCATAAGATGTTACATCTCTATCTAGTGAGCAAAAACTGTGATCTTTTAAAGCATTTTTATCTTTTACCAAACCTTAATCGTGAGTAACTCATTTCCAAACAATACTTGTATTTAGCCAAGAGTGATTAAGGTCCAAAGATTACTTAGTGTCTTAGTCAAGAGTGATTGTGCTCTAAAGAATACTCAATTTTAACCAAGAGTGACTGCATTCCAGAAATACTTTATGGTTTAGCCAATAATTGTTGAGGTCCAAACAATACTCGTGTTTTTTAGTCAAGAATGGTTGCGCTCTAAGTAATACTCATGCGTTGTAGTTAGAAGTGGTTGTGTTCAAATAATACTTGTGCTATTTTTAACCAGTAGTAGTTGAGGTCCAAATAATACTCATTTATATCTTTGCAGCATTAGTTTTTACCTAATAAAACTCAATCAATTAATCGAGAAATGAATGTAGTAAGTTGTTTACAAACATTCGTACAAATTAGGGATGGCAAAGCGGGTTGGTCTGCCCCGTGTAGGCCCGTCCCGCACTTGGCCCGCAAAATGCAGATCGGGTTGGCCTGCCCCACGTAATGAATGCGAGTTGAATTTTTTGTCCCACCCCACATAAGGACTAGCCCGCATTCTTTTTTTTTTCAGAACAATCTGCATGGAGTGGAGGTCGTGCGTGCGTGTAGTAAAGCAGAGTGTCGACGTGCGTGCAATGAAGCGACGATCGTGCGTGCGTGCAGGTGCAGTGGAACGAAGCAATGACCGTGCATGCTTGTAATGAAGGTCGACTGTAGAGCGGATCGGTAACCGTGCATGCAGCGAAGCGACAAAGCGACAACCATGCATCGTGGTGAAGTGAAGGCAAGGAAGGAAGGAGAGGAACAGTATATGTGTGCATTGGAATGGAAAACCTAAAGTGACCACAAGAGAGAATAACACTCACTTTGACATTGTGCAAGTTGACAATACACAAAGTTTTCTTTTACTTGCATGTTAACAGGCCAGCCCGCCCAACTGTTGGTCCACGCGGACTACAAGTTATGCAGGGCAAGCTAAAACGAGTCCGCGGGTTGAAAAATTGAATCTACCCCGCATTTTTTACTAGCAAGTTGCAGGTCGGCCCGCATAACCGCCCTGCATTTTCATCCCTAGTACATGTTTTTCAATAACTATAGAACTAACCAACAATTCATTTTAAATTTTACAATGTTTTCCCAATTTGTTTTCAATATATAATTTACATTTATTTTTTATTGCAATTTTTAATTCTTTGTTCAATATAAACAATTAGTAGAATAATTTGATAAGCTAATTACTTTCAAATAACTTAGTCAATTATAAAAGTGTCAACAATGTTTATGCAATTATAAAGTCACTTGGAATGTGACTTATCATGTTCTCTAAAAAAATTCCTCAAAAATGTGCTTCACATTAAAGTTAATAATTATATTGATGCAATAAATAAAACTATATGTTAAGAAAAATATTAGCTCCTACTACTTGCTACTGTGATTCAATATTTCTTAAAATCAATATTACTTCAAGATTAGTAAAAAAACCCGTGCATTGCTTTGTTCCACCAACTAGTTTTAGTATATCAATCAATGTCTACTATATTCAATTTACATTCAATGCAATTTATTTTAACAGAGGCACATTCTGCCTTTTTCCTAACAAACCAGACCCTAAGAACAAATTCTAAAGTAAAATTAGCTTAAAGCAAATAAAGGCATGTGCACCCTAAATTTAAAGTGCTTTGTAATCTCAATTCACTAAAACTTAAGAGTAAAACTTTGTAGAGGAAAACTTCATTGGAACTTTTTACCTAACTTGCCTTCAGATTAGCCAAGCACATTTTTTGAATTACTAGTTTCCCGCCTCCAGAATACCCTGAAAGGACAACTTTCCCCGATCATCAAGGTGGAAATTGGAATGCAATTATCCACTAAAGTCATGACATGAGTTTCAATCAAGTAACCTTAATAATCATGATGGCTGCATCCTTGTGCAAAACCTCGTTATATTCATGGCAAACAAAGCTCTACAATATGCAAAAAGCTTTAGGAAAACTAGATGCCAAATTAGGATGCAATTTACAAAGAAATGTGAATCAACGGTCAAATAATTTTCTTCTGATCCAAAAATAACTAACAGGTGCAAATTGAAAAAAGAAAGTAGAACTAATAATTGAAAAATAAAAACGATACAGACCTGAACACAATTAGGGCAACCCACTTCCGCTGAGCAGCAGCAACATGTGAGAAGCTCTAGTGCGGCTTCCAGGAACTTTGTAAAATAGGGTTGAACCTATAACAAGTTCCAAAAATATCATGAGGTGAAAGTCTGGTCATTGATACTCAAGAAATTTGTTAAACCAGAAACTAGTACGACAAATCTAGTAGAACAGGATAATTTAACAACCAAAACCAAAACAGCATCAGTTGAGTATGGATGAAAATATAACGCAAGCAAAATATTATCTAAATGGTTAGACTAGTCAAGTTATTCACCTGTACTGAAATTCCACATCCTCCGGGATGTTGATCATATATTAGAATTCTTTCCGGGTAAAATCGGGTATCATGAGGGTTTGGACATTCAGGAGCCAAGTCAGACAAGTTGCATGTGATATGTCTGCAAGCAAATGCATGTAATAACATTACACATAAATTAATAGCAATTACACAAGATGAAAAAGAGTAACAGTATCACGCAGTAGAAAGAGGAAAAGGTTTTAATGTCTTGATCTGCCAGACTAACATATTTTCACTTCAAGTTAAGTTTCACTAATACAGGGTCCAGACTGCAGAAAAAGTAAACTCCGACATATCAATTAAGAGAAATTGAAAGCCAGATTCCTTACTTCAGAAACATGCATAAACAAACTGGTAGGCAGAGAAGTAATGAGAGCGGTTGGAAAGTGTATCATAAGAAGTTTAAAAATAGAAGGGGCTAGTCGTTACATGGGGGGTAAGACTTTTTGAGAAAGTCTATATATATAGGCCGTAATTCCTCTGTTTCCTTGTGCGTGTGTTTTGGGTGGATAATTGTGAATAATACAGAACGGGTATATTTTTACATCATCTCTGTCTTGTTTCGTCATCTCTTGAGAAGACATGTAACACAAACTCAAAAAGAGGAAGCATTTCATTACAAATTGACAATCAATTATATAATAATTATCTTTTATGAGAAAACTCAACGGGCAATTAGAGAGCAACAAACAACTTGCTAGGAAAGTGGCATTAAAATGATAAGAACTCCTATACCAACAGTTTTATATATTTACATATAGATCTAAATAGATTAGGAGCTTTTGTTGAGAATTTTTACCAAAAGTTCTATATCTGTTGAAATAACATTAGTAATAACAACAAGAACATCTTTAGATTTGGTCAAATTACACCTGTCTTCATTTCTTTCAAAAATTACAGTAACTTCCCATGTTTGGTAAGCACCTTTTAGCATTGTCAATAAATAATATGAAAATCCCCACTGTAGCTTTACAAACTGGTGAAAGATATAGGGAGATCGCTGCAATTTATGAAAAAGTGAAGAGCTGAGTGTAATTGAAGACAATAAACCCAGGAGAGTCAGAGCGACTGACTCTATCAATGATAATACTGTCAAAGGGTAATCTATGTGAATGGGTGAGAAGGAAAATGATAAAAATCTAAATGTAAGGTATTTAAAGCAAAAACAAATAAAATAGAGCTCAGCATATGCAACCACATGCAACAAAGTTCATGAGCAACGGTATACAGAACTTGGATGGAAGGAATAGGACTTTTGTATATCATGCTGATGCCAAAGCTTAAAAATTAACACAAGAAACTTACAAAGGAACTACGTGTAAAATTGCATGTGAAGCAGCATGCAGACCTCCACGGAAATCAAAATTTTGCTTGACTACTGCTTCTTTTATTGACAGTGGCACAGGAACCCAAACTGCCTGATGTCGAAAACACACATGCCACATGAGAATAATTAAAAGAAAGTCATTAAAGAAACTCTTAAAAGTGCTCAAATTACCTGTGACTCGTATGAGTAATGAGGAAGTGCGAGGTCAACAGTATCAAAGATTTGATTGCTTCCTCTCCAAATACGATAAAAACCAAACCAAGTAGTTGTTACTTTGCATACATCAGCCCGGGCATTTGATTTTGGAAACATGTTGGTTTCTACCTTGAGTGGATAGGCCTGCAAGACACATGAGCTTTGAAAGACCTAAATATCCCTATTCCTAATTTCTGGAATTATGTAAACTATATTATTCTACCTAATTTATGCAATACATTAAGCTAGTAGATTTTTACTTTACTGACATTAGATAGATCTAATTCTTACTTTATGCACTCAGGCCCAAGAAAGAAGTTAACAATAAATCATGGTTTTCTAAAGAATCAGTGAACATGGTCTAGCACAAGTCTAAAGAACAAGAATCAATAATGTCCAAATATTAACAATAGTTATACACTATAAAACTCAAAAGATAATTCAAAGGATCTCGAGAAAGCAGGAGAATACATACAACATTACCCCCAATGACATGAATATCAGTGTAATCTCGAGTCTTTGTATAATACTTTAGATCAGCCTCTTTGCAGAAAGCAGTTTTATTAGATAGATCTAATTTTTCAACCAAATAGGTTTTCCCCTGGCACATATACACAGCACCTTCATATACCTGAATCAAGTTATATACACTTGATGAGACATGGATAAGAAAAAGAAGCCAAATTACCCTTTTCATCTAGGAAGTAGAAGTCACAACCTGAAAGAATGCCTTGCTTTCCTCTATCTCTTCAAGGACTTCATTTTTTTTCTGATCTATGACACTGTATCTTACATTTTCTATTGCTCGGATATTGACTGCATGTGAGGGTAATTTCTGGAACATAGAAGGAAACGCAAACCAACAAGAAAAAGTAGTAATCTTACAATCTACAAATATTTTAGAGCACAAAAATTAATAAATCAACTAGAACAGACAGACATGAAACCTAATTTCTTCAAAAAATAAATCACAAATACCTCAGGGCCAATGTAGTTCCATATTCTAGAAGAATCAGAAGATAGAACAGAACTCAAGTATCCTCTAGTTTTTAGAGAAATTATAACACCCTCCAAGCAAGGACCAAAATATTGTTCATCGTAGTTCACACATAGAGGGTATTCATGAGCAGCACAGACCAAATGTTGCTCAAGAATCTGAACAAAGTATGCCATAATTAGCATAAGCCCTTCCATTTGTTCAAACTCAAAATAGTGAATCCAAAAAAAAGAATAGGCCAAAGTTAAGAACCTTCTTGTTTTGAGAATCAACATGACAACATTCAATTGGTCTTTCAAAAAGTTTATTGGGATGTGTCATGAAGTATTGATCCAGAGGGCCCCCGAATGCAACATAGACAGCAAGAGATGGTTTATCTCTCCTCCCACCTCTACCAGCTTGTTGCCACATGCTAAAAGTATAATTGCTTTTAAGTACATAAATCCACACATATAAAGCTATTAAAAATGTTTAATAAGTCATTGATGTTAAAAGAACTGGGCAAATACCTTGCAATACTACCAGGAAATCCTAGATGCAGAGTGGCATCAATTTCTCCAACATCAATGCCCAACTCAAGAGCATTAGTTGCCGCAACACCACGTATTTTACCACCAAAAAATGAACTCTCTATTTTTCTTCTTTCCTGTCAATGCTAAACAACCAGTATTAAGTCTAGGAGAACCATATGATGTCCAAAAACTGATCAGCCCATTAATTAAGAAAAACAAAAGAGTAAGTCAACCAATCAACTGAAACAAGAAATAATCCAAAAAAGAACCAAATTTATGTGGAGAGGTTCATTACTTTTCAACAAAACTTCATTAGTGCCACTTTGGTCTCTCTCTCTAGATATATATATATATATATATATATATATATATATATATATATATATATATATATATATTTGTATGCATGTATAAATAAATTGAACTAACAACAAACATAGAATCTGATCAACAATACTGTTTAAAATTAAAAATATAAATAAATGGTAACCAAGAAAGAAAGATACAATAATATGCTGATGGTGTTAAAGGGCGTAAATCCTTTCAACAACAACAACCAAGTCCAAATAGTCAGACTCACGTAGACTCATTAACTCCAGCCACAGGCTCCATCAAATAACCAAATTTTCAGTAACAGTTTCTCTCTAACTTAAGTTCCTCATCTTTTATTTTCCAATATGTAAATTCCATCATTTTGATCCTCACTAAATCTATGTTTTGATTTGATTCCAAACCAGAAAAAAAAAAAAGGAGACCTCTGCGATGTAGCCACCACGATATGCACATATCGAATCCACCAGCCACGGGGCTGTCTCATGAAGAATCTCACGGCTGTCATTTACGGCAATTCAAATTTCATGAGCTTCTGCCTTTAAAACCCACTAAATAACCACTAACTTAAATTCGAAAACAGATATCAAATAACAAAAACAGAATCTAAGAAAAGTAAATCATCAAATCACAATATTGATTATACTAAACTACACAAGAACATGAAATTGACTTGACATACGTGTAGGATAAAACAAGCTCACAAAGTTTCCGTGATTTACAAAATGCAATACAGCGAAGACCATGCTGAACCATTTCTGCAAAAAGACGTGAAACATCCACAATTGGGCTGCAAAAATCATTCAAGCTAAGATACTTTAGAATACTGCAAATTCTAATATTTATACAAATCATAAAAATATTAAGTATTCAAGACTCTTCATTTTATACAGCATGTTGTGTTGATTTGGTGGTATACATTATATCTAATATGAAGAAAATTGTAAATTATACGAAACTCTAATTGTTTACTACTACTATATATCTGAATATGCTGCTTTGATAAATCTCAAGCATGAAAATAAATAGTTAAAAAATTATTCCTTTTTTATAATGTCTGCTAATACATTAAACTTGTCCAGAGTATGGACAGGTGTCAGGTTCCTATAATTTGTTTCCCACCAGAAAGTTGAATCAGTTCTACTTTTTATTAAATTGAGATTGAATTGAACTGTTGCTCTCTAATCTATGCCTAGCCCACTTTTTCTAGTTAGGTATATAAAGCAATTCCTAGGCTTTCACATAACAGCTTAAGCTTTTAGGAAAGTTGATGTTGAACATGGGTTATTGGAATCTACGACCAGGTAGAGAAGTCAAAGCCAGCATCTCATTCTTCAATTTTCTTAATTAAATTAAATAACAGTCCAAGGTTAGACAGGCCTAAGACCATGCCTTAAGCCCAACGGGCCCTTGCATGTGGTAAGATATAGGAGGTGTAAAATCATTCTTGGGAATCCATCCATACATTATTCAAGCTAAAACTGCATTTTGCAGTGATTAAAGCATGCAGGTCAACTTACATAAGGTTGCATACATCAAAAGCAATAGTTGCAAAGTTTTTTCCATATATAAGAGGATTATCACCTTGAACGAACAAAATTAGCACTTTCATCAGCCAACTCATCTGTACCCATAGCAAACTGAGTTTTTTTAATGATCTGTAGTCATGTAGCAACAGAATTTATCTCCTAAAAATATTAGTTAACAATATAAGAACTATAAAACTTCACAAATACATTAAAATTTCAACTTACAGCTTTTGGACGCAAAGCAGGGTTCCAAAGGACAAAAAGTTTCCTTGTAGATGGACTTCCATCATTCTGAAATAGCTCCAGCGTAGATAAATTTGCAAGTTCCTAGGACACGGACAATTCATGGCTTAATCAGAGTGTGGCAGTAAAGCAATTCCAAGAAGAATACCAAATAACCTTATAATTCTAAAAAATTACAAAGTAAAACATGCATGCAATTTAAAAATTCAGGTCCATGTGACTGATAACATGCCAAAAGAAATATGTAAAACTAAGTGTATAAAAAATGTAACTACTTCCAAGAATTATTTACCATAGAATGCTCCCGAGGATTTGCAGAAGTTGCAGTAGAAAAAACAAAAGAAGGAACTGATCCATATACTGCAAGTTGAAGCAAATAGTTGATTCACACTGCCATTTAAAACTTAAATACACAAATTTATATGGAAATGTTTCTTGAAGCTCCAAACCATGTGAACAGAGTCGTTTTAGCCTCCTCAAGATAAGGGCAGTGTGACTTCCAAATGTTCCCTTGTAAGTATGACTTTCATCAATTACCACAAACCTAATTGATTAAGATAGAATAAACCTCAGCAAAATAACAATCCATTAAGAAATATTCCATATAAATACCAAATCAGTATGGTTGATCATATACTCCATATACCTTAGGTTTGATAAAATCCGACTAAACTGTTGATGATGGGGCAAGATTGATATGTGTAACATATCTGGATTTGTGATCAACTGCATCAGTATAATACAAAATGAGGACATTTTACTGGAATCTGTTTGGTCCAGAGGAAAAATTAGTTAATAAATTACCAATCTAGAATTATCACGGAGCCACATCCTCTCACTGTGAGAAGTATCACCATCATATATACCAATATTAAAGTCATTATCAAATCCTTTTGTCATGTGTAACAACGCTCTTAGTTGATCTTGAGCTAATGCCTGCATGATGAAATATTTTAGCTATCTAAACAACAATCCCCACAAAAAAAGAAGAAATATTATGATTATCTGGAGGCATTTAGACTTTAGAATTCAGAAATAAAAGAGAGATTGCAACAACCTTTGTGGGAAATATGTACAAAGCACATGAAGATGAATTCATGGACAACACTTCTAGGACTGGTAGATTATAGCAAAGGGATTTGCCACTAGATGTCATTGTAGCCACAACAACATTTTCACCATGAAGGGAAGCTTGTATAGACTCTGCCTATGTAAACCTCACATCAGAAAACATTTATTTCTGAGTGAGAAACTATTAATTGGAAAACAACACACATTCCTTTTGTACCTGGTGACTGTAAAATTTGGAAACCCCAATACACTTCAGTGCAGATCTCATTTTCTCTGATAGATCAATATGGTTCTTACTGTAAATCGCTTTTCTGGCACATATGTCTTCAATGTGCACAATCTGCATAAACCCAATATTCATAATGCAACACTCAGCACTATTAAAGAAAAGTTCAACCTGATTTTGATTAACTACTGAAAACAACAAAGTATAAAGCATGGTCACACTTTGTCTATAAGACACAAGTGTTTTTCAACAACAGATCATATAAAACCCAATATTCATAATGCAACACTCAGCACTATTAAAGAAAATTTCAACACTCCTGATTTTGATTAACTACTCAAAACAACAAAGTATAAAGCATGGTCACACTTTGTCTATAAGACACAAGTGTTTTTCAACAACAGATCATATAAAACGCAAAAGTTTCACCTGTCAGACGATATAGCACTGTGCAGTCTTGTTTTTATGTATAATAAGCATTGATATGCTCAAATGATACCTGTATAATCTTAAGCTAACATTGTACTTCATGAATATCTATATTGTTATTCTATGTTGTAAGGAATGTCCGTTCGTTACGTTGACCAAAAGGATCCGCATAAAGCTTTTGTCACATCAACAATCTCTTCGAAAATAAGCTAAAGTTGTTTTACTTCATCAACTCCCTATTGCTTGCTTTGTCAACACTTGAGAGAACTTTTTGTTTTGTACGATTCAATGCTTTACATAGTTTCGAGTAAAAGGCACCCTGATCAAGACCTAATAAGCTCAACCAGCTATTGTGATGTTGCTTAAAGAAGAAAAGAGCATTTAATATATGCATGAAGTGCATCATCTTCTACATCCAAGTTGCTCAGACACAAGGAAGACATTCAAGAGAGTTTGAAGCTTCTCAATGGTCAAAAAAGGATTTACAATGACTCTTTTCTTCCACGCCTATATAAAGTTATCTTTCAAGAAGAAAAGTAGAAGAGTTTGAATTGCCAAAGTGCTAAATCGCTGTCAAAATCTTTATGTGACTTAAAATAGCTTTATCAAAACATTGTTGTGTTCATCTAGCACATTAGAAGAGAGTGCTTAGCCTTGTAAATGTCGAAAGACGCAACCCCTTTCTAGTGAGCAACTCTGTGATCTTTTGATCCTAGTCTTGACAATTTCTTGTCTTAGCCAGGAGTGGCCTATTGTTCAACAACACTCAATTTTAGCTAAAAGTGGCTAAGTGTTAAATAATACTTGACGGATTAGCTAGAAGTGACTACATTCCGAAAAATGTATACAGGTTAATCAAGAGTGGCTACAAGCCGAAAAAATACTCTTGTATCTTGTAGCGTTAGTCTTTTTAGTGGAACTGAAACAGTGGCTTGAGAATTGGACGTGATATGTGCTATTAGAGAAACCAGTATAAAAACATATTGAGTAATTTATTCCCTTCCTTAACTTGTTAAGTTGCATGTTATAACTCCTGCACTAACTTGAGAAGGTGAGGTTTTCAAACTCAGTTTTTGAAAATCATTGTCATTCCCTCTGGCCAGTATAAACCTATCGTTTGATTGCACATCTTCAGACGATACTTGCAAAAAAAATTTAAAACACAATTCAACCCCCCTTCTGTTTTAACTGTTTTATTCACAAGCACTAGTATGAAGTGTTTGGTAGAAGGATTTTTTTTTTCATACCCTAGAATCATGATTCATAGAAATCATTAATCCTTTAATTAGGATTCCTAGGAATTAGTAAACATTTTTTGGTAGGTGAAAAGTATTTCCAGGAATATTTACACATTTTTTAAGAAATCAAAAGATGTGTTAATTTTATCAAAATCTTTAATTTATTGTCACATTAAATGATTTAATAAAAGTAACATGGTATGCTTTTCAGTAAAAAAATTTAACTCGCGAAAGTTAGTTTCCCACTGCTCCTATGGGAATGATGCTATGGGAAACTTGGCTAAAACCCATTCCCATGAAACCTTTCTACCTGGTTTCCCAACATCAGATTCTTGGGCAACTACAGTCTTTCCAATTGCCAAATTGCTACTCAACCCCGTAGAGTAAGACATGCCTTGGTACATATTCATGAGCAAAAAAGGAACATTAAATTTATCAATAAATATTATTGTTGAGTATTTGACATTGCATATGCTTATGCAAATCACGGTTTCCGGAAGATTTCATGTTATACTTTCAAAAGCCCAAAAAACTATTGCAACAAAATACCTGCCCTTCTGATCCAATTCCTTTCTTAAGATGATCAATCATCTCCACAGCCAGTAATGACTTTGTGTCCTGCCAAAACAATAGCAAGTGGTGTAAAGCATAGCTATATGGTCTACCCTAATAGTAGAATTTCAGCAATATATAATATATTTTTCATCTATATATTTCCACATGCAATAACTTCTATCAACCCTCTCTTTAGAAATCAAACCAAAATTCTATTGGAAATTTCAGCTACAGACAAGGGCCTCATGAACCTTTTAAACAGTAAATTTTTTTCTTTGGACATAAGAAAACATACGTTTCATTTTCCTCTATTTTTTTCTTTCATTATCTCCTTGCATTAGGTGAAATTTGGAAATACGCAGACGACTAGAAGTTAAAATTAAATGTAACATGGATGAATGCATACATGACACCCAATATGGTTTAAGTCAGATTTTGAGGTAGTTTTTCTTCTCTTTACACGTTTTGATTTGTCTTCTTTTTTGACAAAATCATCATCCTTGACTGCTGCAAGCAACTCTTCCAAGGAAATCCCCACAGTCATCTCATCTCCAAATTCGTACTGCAAATAAGAATGCACATTTTTCAGCATCTTTAGTATTACTGACGCGATGTGCCTGATGCAGTTGCAATTTAAAAATGTTCATTTACAATTTTTGTTTTAGTCTGTTTTATTTTGACTTTAAAGAGCTTTTCTCATGCTAAGTCATCACACAACTAGCATGTGACGTTTCAACAAGGCTTAGACGTGAGAATATGAGTGAATTACTTTGTACTCTCTTTTTTTTTTTTTAAAAGTGCTTTTTTTAATCAAATAAGCAATTTTATTGGCTTTTTTTCATGTTTGTCTAATCTGCTTATTTTAAAAATAAGCAGTTATTTTTCTTTATAATAAGCAAATCCTGTCTACTTCTTAAATAAGTGATTATTTTAAAGATTACTTGTTTGAGAAACGTTTATTTTAAGTTTAAACAACCTGACCCTATAGGGACTCTGAAATATTGAGCTAAACAGATGTGTATAAGCCTAGTATAAACAAACCTAGAAATCTTTATTTATCAACTTTGGTCATCATGTTACAGCTGTAAATTGAAAGGTTTATACTCACTAGAACCACTCCTTTTATAGTTCCACTTGAATCTATCCTACTTTCTTCCCAAACTCTTAGAATTTTAGCCACTGTCTATACCATTTTTACTGCATCAGTTCCTTCAACAAAGAAAGCTGCATGCCTTGCCTATCTAATAACTAGCATGTTATGAATTATAACCATTCTAACAAAATCCTAGCACAATGCCCTGTTAAAAAAGCCAACTATTAAGTCCCACACTAATAAGTGAAATAACAGTCGAAGTTTATGCAAGTAGATGTATAGGATACAATGCAATTTCTATGATACTTGTGCAACCAAAGTTTGGTTTCAGGAGTAAATTTGTATCTATTATAGCAATTTGCATTAAACATAATTGGGTCTACAGTGGATCATTTGTGAAGAATAATGTAACAGAAACATACCGGTAGTTGTTCAAAAGCCCACCCTAGAATTTTACGGAAAGAACTGTCCCTTCTCTTCAATGTACTGACAGTCTTTGAAACATACAACCACTTGCGCACTATTAAACAAGACATGTCAAGCAAAATTGAAAAAAAAAAAAAAACTATCCTGATGAAATAGAAGAATATCAGTAAATATCAGCAACAAAACAACAGTCCACATCTTCAGTATACCTCTTTTAGGATTGTCTTCAACTAGATCATCATTGCCTGTTGAATGATTAAGGATAACAATGATATCATCAAAACTTGTCTTCTCTACATCATCCCTGAAACATACCAACTGCAAAGGATTCAATCCAAAATTTAGAGCAGGAAAGTGCAACACGCTGTAACCATTTCCCTGTTCCAGACAAAGCATAACAAAAACAATGCATTGAACACGGAATAGTCACTTCAAGGAACAATCCTTATTCCTCGACCTCGCCACAACATGAACAAAAAATAAAGAAGCAACTACGAAATACCACCACAAAACTAAAAAGAAGAAACAAAATCAATTTACATGTGGACAAAGAAGCGAAAGATTCTTAATGTCACCGAGGCCAAGTTTAACCCCAAACTTAGCAAGCTCACTAAGCGCCTCCTCAAGCAGAATCGAGGTCAAATCTCTAAGCTGCATATAAATAAACGCGGAAAAGATGTTCACAAATGCAAACGCCTTCACCAGTATCTTCAACCACGGTGGACACAAACATATAGCACCGTCACTGACACGTTTTCTCAGGCCGCCGCCACCACCTCCTTTCGAACGAGCTCTTTTCAGCAACTTGCAGTGTCCGAACGGCAGTTCCGATAAACAATTGACGGACTCCAAAACCTTGACGAAAACCTCGCAATTGTGCTCGCCAAGAGGACCATCGCCAGTGTCCCTCAATGTGTTCAGTATGAGATGATACGGAAGCTCTATCTGCTTCGCAGAACCTAAAGCCCCTTCGGTTGAGGTCTCCAACGGTTTTTCTTTTCCTAACTCGGAATTAGACGCATTATTCTCAGTAGCGTCGCGTAAAAGTGATAAATCCTCCTTTATGGAGGACCACGTAGAATCCGCGAGATCAGAGGTTGAACCTGAAGCATTGGTAGTGTGAGGAACATTAGGGTGAAGAGAGTCGGATGTTGTAGAAGGTTCCTTTTCCTTTTTGGTAAACGGAATGAGGACGAGAAACTCGTGGCGTTGGATGGGGTAAGAGGCAATTTGAGTCTGCAATCGCAATTTGTCACCCTGAAACAAGCAATGTGTTAGTTAGTTAGTAAATGACGTTATGTAAGTGCTTCTAGAAAAGGGAGAAAAAAAAGTGCGAGGATTGGTTAAAGAGAAAGTGGAGGAGGGAAAAAGTGTAGTGGTGCCTTGAAAAAGAGGTGGAAATTGGGGGAGGTGGTGGCCGGGGGAAATGATTGGCGGAGGAGAAGCTTGAGGTGGTGGAGGGTTGTGGTGGGGGTGACGGGAAGAGTGATTGATTCGCCAGTTAGGGCGCGGATTTGGATTTCCTTATGGTTGCTCTCTGGCATTGTCCTTCTATTCTAACAACGCGGGAACGTGGGTCAGAAATCGCTCGCCGCCTCTTTATGCCGTTGTGTTTACAATGGGAAGCAAAAACCTCCAGGGGAGAGAGTACATTGGTCAAGTCTCTTATGATTGTGTGTTGTATTTCACCTTCCAAAACTTGTTTTTATTTTATTATTTATGTTTTTTCTTTGTTATTATTATAACAAACTTTTTTACAATTAATAATATTATTATTATAACAAATTATTTTATAACCAATAATGTTATTTAATTTCAATACAAATTATGGTCATAATTATATTTTATAAAATTATAAATATTATATTTATTTATTTAAATTTCACAATTTAAAATGTTTACATATATCTATAATTTTTCATCTAAATTTTTTTACAAATATCAAAAGTTGAAATTTGATTTTTAATACAAACACAATTATTTTCTAATAAGTTTTATTTTCTTACAAATTGGAATAATTTGTAATTTGTTTGAAAGTCACGGTTCAAAAAATAATGTCTAAATTACAAACAAATAAAAATCCGCAAATAAATAAATAGTTTTTAAATTTTGTTTATATAAATATAATTTTGTGTATTATTTTTATGACAATTTTTCATGTTCGAACAATGTTAACTAACCCGTAATTTTATCGAAAATAGTAATTAATTGACAAAATTTTAATTAATTTAAATGTATAAAAAAATCTCATATTTCATTATTTATAAATTTTTAATTACATAGATAAATTGTTTAACTTACATTTAAAACATTTAAAAAAGTTAAAATTTCTCTCACAACCATAACATTACTTTCAAATTTCAATAAATTTTCATACATTCACTATAACATATCACAATCCAAATAGTGTCACTTTCTTCACATTCTTCACAATTTCCTCTAAAATCTTCACACATTCACTTCATCATATATATCTCTTTCTCAATCCAAACAAAGCATTCATGTGTTTTTGTAAAGTGGATTCAAATAGTGTTTCAAATATTTTCAATTTGATTTTAACTTAATATTAAGAAAGGTTTTAACTTAGTAAACACCATTTCCTATGTGTTGACAATGGAAAAATATTACACAGTAAACCTTTGTTTAGATTAAGGAGCAGAAGACACAGTGGAAAAAGAAAGAAAATAATTAAAAAGTTTAATTATTGGGTTAAAGAAGAATGAACACTACAATAAAATCATTAAATATAAAATAATTTTATAAATAAAAAATAATTAGTTGTTAGAGTGACTAAATTATAAACAATTTTAGAGATTAAAAAAATTATTGATTTCTAAATTAGTTTCTAATATTAATAAATAGTTTTTAAATTGGGATCTAATTAGCTATCAAGGTTTTAACTACCAATTATTTAGATTCTAAATTTGGAAAATATTTATCAACAATATAAACTAATTTAGAAAGCAATAATTTTTTTAGTCTTTAAAATGGTCTCTAATTTACTCACTATAACAACTAATTATTTTTTATCTCTAAAATTGGTTTTTATTAAATAATTTTTTTTAGTGGAAAACAATAAAACTTAGAAAAGAGTCTAAAAAGCTATATAAAGAAAAAAATATTCAAAATTAGGTGAATACTTTCTACAATGAAGTTGTTGTGAAAAGAAAATGTAAAGAAAGAACAAAATACTAATATAAATTGTTGTTTGAAAGTCACTTCCTAAAGATATTATGGGCCAAAATACTAACCACTTTTATTTTTTAAAAATATGTCGTCAACTAAGTTCTTAAAAAGGAAAAAAAAAACACCTTTTGAAATTCAATTTGAAAGAAAACTTCCCTTTGAAACTTTTCAGATTTGGGTTGCTTCGATTATGCTTTTATTCCATATGATTAAAGGGGTAAGCTTGACCATAAATAAAAAATTTAAAATTTACATTTTATAGGAGTGGAGATTTTATAGGAGATTCTATAAAATATCATTTGTACAACTTACAAATGGGTAAGATTTTCATTAGTACGGGGTGTAAAGTTTGATGAGTTATTTAAGTGAAATTGTGTATAAATGCAAATAAAGAAATCAAGCTTAAATTTATACTATGATTCGAACAATTTATCAAATTTTGAAGGTTAAAATGAAGATACATTAGATGATGATCATGATGATAAAATGGGTGTCAGTTTTATGTGAATGAAGCTTTAGAATTGTCTTGAAATATTTTCGCAATTAAGATTATTAAAGACTTATATATGTTGTCTAATAATGGTTTTATAAATAAGTCACAAATATTTTTACGACAACCAAAAGAACAAGAATACACGAAATAGAAAGAGAAAATGAACACTTTTATATTTGTTCACCCCTAACATCGACTATCTTTACTTCTCCAACGCCAAATGTAAATGATTCACTAAAAAATAATTATTTACAAGTATTCACACTGTCACTTTTTATTTACAACAACTAGACAAATCCTCTTTAGACTATCCACTAAATTCCACCTATATGTTTAAGCATGAGTATTCTCTTAAGGTTTCGTACAAAAAGTCGTTTTAAGCTATACAACAACAAAAATGTTGTTTACAAGTTTCACTATGAGTGGATATGAAATATGAATACTCATGTTCTAAGAGATAACTTCAGATTCGTGAAGGATTTATAGTGAAGATCACCCTCTCCTTATTGGAGGAGTGAAGAACAACAAAAATCCATGGAAAATGAAGGAGTGGTTGCAGCGGAAGTGAAAGAGATAAGTGGAATATGTTGCGATTTTCCAAAGCTTGTGAGAAAAACTAACTTACAAGTCCCAATGAATGTTCCTTGTGGAAGAAACTTAAAGTATAATGTTCTCCTTTGTGACATTTGAGAGAGAAAGAAATTTGTTAGAGCAACGTTAATTTCACTATATGCAAAAGTGAAGACAACATGTAAGAGGAAGTTATTTAGAGTTGGATAGTTTCTTTTGTACTCTAGCCCAAATGAAACTCAAATTCAAATGCTACCTAAATATAATGTACATGTAGCTAGCAAGATACTTTACTCCTAAAGTAGCTTGCAAGATAAGCTTCCAAAGAGACAAGCAAGATTTTCGAATAGATGGTGCCTTCCTTGCTCCTTTGTGTATCCATGTGAAACCTTCCTACTCCTTTGGTCACCATGGCGGGCCAACTTGAGGCCCATGGATGGCCAAATTGTGACGATCTAATTTATTTATTAATATACTAAAAGAAAGTTAAAATATTACAACAAATTTTTATCTTGTACAAATATCTACAAAAATAAGAAGATTTTTTTTTAATATTCCACTATCCAAATAAGTAGAGTATTTTTCTTTGAAACTTCCTCTTCTCCAATCCTCTTAGCCATGCACATTGTTATAGACCCAATATGTTCTTTCAAGGATAATGCTCCATAATGCTCTACCTATTCAGGAAGATCTATCATCATATCTATATCATCCTCAAAATCAACAATCTCTGTAAAAGGATGTAAATCACATATATTAAAAGTAGGGTTGACTCCATATTCATGATAATCGTTTGGTTTATAATTATCATTTATTCCTTTGATGACTTGGAGTGGACCATCTTCTTTTGAATTGAGTTTTGATTGTCTTTGAGAAGGAAACATTTACTTTCTCAAATTGAGTCAAACTCAATCTCCTTACTTAAAAATAAGTTTCTTTCTCTTTTTGTTATTGTAATTAGCGTATTTTTTTTAGTTTGTTTTTTAATATGGTTTTTAACTTTCTCATGTTAATTCTTAACAAACTCATATCTAGATATTCCTTTATGTAATAAAGAAGTTGTATCTAAAAGTGGTAGTAAGTTAAGAGGAGTGTTATGTTTAACACTATATACAATCTTAAAAAAAGAAAGATTGGTAGTCTTATGAGCTACCTTGTTATAAGAGAGTTGTACTTAAGGAAAATACTCATTCCAATACTTCTTGTTGACTTTTAAAATTACCCTCAATAATGTAGATAAAGACCTATTTACTACTTTTGTTTGCCCATTAGTTTTTGACTAACAAGTAGTAGAGAATAGTAGTTTAGTTCCAAGTTTTTTTTAAAGAGTTCTCCAAAAATGACATAAGAACTTAAAATTCCTATAAGATACTATGAGTTTGGATAAATAATGTAATCTCACAACCTCCTTAAATAAGCATCTTAAAATATTGTGCATCGTCCCACTTTTTGGTAGAGTCAAAATGAGTCATTTTACTAAAACCAATCACTATCATAAACAATAATAAATCCCCTCTAAAAACAATATAAAATTTATCTTTTACAATTTCAGTAATATAATTTTGTTTCATATAGAAAAATTTGAATTATTTTTTTAATAACTAGTCCAGATAAATGCATTTTTTAACAACATAACCCCTACTAGATATTCCTTTATCCACTTATTTCGGTTTCGATTTACATCTATTGTTTTATATATTAAAAAACTCAATTTTACTAATTAATATATCAACCAAGTAAAAGAAATTTAAATAAAATAATTTAACCAAGTTAAAGATTTGTTATCTTATTAGTCTTTCGAATTAAAAATAAATAAATAAATTTCTTGAATTTTTTAAATTTTATTTAATTTTTTTCTTTTTTTAATTATGAAACAAGTAAGTAAGTAATTGTATTGTGTTGCTCACATATCTTGGTGTTGGTTTAAAGAAATTTGAATACGTGAGGAACTATGCAATACCATTACTATTACTACTTATATAATAATGTCATTAGTTTAAGTGATGATTTGATTTGAAATTGGCATGGTAACTACTGATCCCATTGACAAATCACAAGCAGCATTCATCACCACAGAACACAAGAATTTAACATAAATAATCAGAATCAGGTGGCAGCTTTCAGCATTTTATATTAGTATTACAATTGACATTTGACCTATCCATCAAGAGTTCAAACTGATAGTAACCACTTCCTTCAATGGCTGAATCAACTTCTCGCTTCACCATCCTCATCAAATTTAATGACACACACCACCGATGGTTAAACCACAACCAAAAAGATAAAAGAATGGATTTCACACACTTGTTTGTATCTTACAAACCTAGAATTTTTCAAAATTAGGATGATTTTTGCAATTTATTACTAAATGGGATTGATTTTTAAAGTTGCACGTGAGAACCTTTTTATAAAAAGTCATGACAACCTTTTATAAAAAAGTCGTCACAATTACAACTTTAATTTAAAGTTATTACATAATTTTAAAAAACAACTACATTTTAGTAATAAGGAAAAAAATTTCAAAAAAAAATCCCTACAAACCTATTTGTGATCAGTTTTTGACTCTGAACCAAATATTATGTTAAAGTTATGATGATGGAAAACAAAGCTTATAATCTAAAGACTTACAAAAAGGATCATGAATGGGGTTGTTGAAAAGAAAATAATTCAAATCGGTCTTATGTTAACGATAGTATCTCTCTCACAAAACGCACAAATCTCGTTATTCTTCCAAAACAATGTCTTTCCAAAATAATGTTTTTTTGTGCATTTTTGGCTGGTATATAGAGTTGGTTATGCGGATTGGTTCGCCTCACATAGGCACATCTTGTGTTTGATCCATAAAATGTGGGTTGGATTGACCCGTTCCATATAAGAGGTAGCACGCGGACAGCTTGTATAAGAAAAATATATATTTTTTAACTTAAAATTTCATTAATTATAAAAAAAAAAACACTATTTCTGCAATTGAAAAAATTAAATTTCATCCTTCTTTCATTTTATTCAATTAAGATAAAAATATAAAGAAATTTAAGTATGAGGGTTGTTAGAAGACTTGATTAAAAATAATTAAAGTTTTCTTTTTAATCTATTTTCCCTCTATATGTTTTTAAATGTATTACTCTTAATATTAACTTCTTTAGATGATTAAAATAAAATATTTCTTTTTTTAGTATATTAAATTCAATTTTTAAAAAATAAAATAAAATAAAGATCACACTACAATAATAGGTGAATGATGTATGTTTTTTTTTCAAAAATAATAAAATAATTATTTTTTATTTACATGAATTAGATTAATGAGTTTGTCTTGTGTTTTTTTGGTAGTGGACTACGAATCTACCCCATTGTAAACCCTACTTATATGACCTTCAAAGTTTATGCTACCATTCTATAATTATTTATATTAATTTTTATTTAATAATTTTATTTTTAATTTAATTAAATAACTTAATTTAAAATTTTATTATTATATAAAATTGCTAAATGGAAGTAATAGAAAATGTATATTGTTAAAATAGTTTTTTCTTTTTTTTGCGTGAAAAGATTAAAAAAACAAGACGCCAAAGTGTGATTATGAGAGAATGGAACAGAAGCCAAAACGAAAACTGTCTTGGGATAAGCGCTCGTTTTCATTTCTACACACGAACGTGGAAATTCCACGTATTTTCACGTATTTTTAATTGTTAAAAAATTGAACGTATTTTAAAATTTACAAAACAATTACATAAAATTCATTTTAAAATATTAAACATTAAGAAGAAGAATGGAACAGAAGCCAAAACGAAAACTGCTTGGAATAAACGCTCATTTTCGTTTCTACATAAGAATGCGAAAATTTAATGTATTTTAATTGTTTAATAATTTCAGATATCTTCTAAATTAGAAATAATATTGAAAAAAGATTTATGGTTAGGTTAAAATCAAGAGGCGATTGAATTAGTTTTGAAAACTTTCTTAAAATTTTTTTACCTCTTATTATACTCTTTTGAAAACAATGCTTATTAAAAAGACTTACGCTATGTTTGGAGTGGGGAGGAGATTTGAGGGAGTGGATTTGAGATGATTTGAAGAGAAAGTGTAAAGAAAATGGAATTGTTTGCATTAAGGTAAATAGAGTGGAAAGTGTAGAGAAAGTTTATGAAAGTTTGTGAGTGATATGATGGATGTGATTAGAAATGTTTTTTTTTTAAATTAAAAAATGTGTAAATTTACAAATTTATCTTTGAATTTGAAAATTATTGAAAATTAATTTGTTTGATTTTTTAAAATTATAATTATTTTTTAATTAAAATATTATATTATTTTTTAATAATTATTAATTTCTAATTTTATTTCTATTTTTTAGGTTTAAATTGTAATTTTAATTTACATAAGCATTATTATAATTTGAGATTAAAATAAAAAGGTAATAAAGTAAATTACAAATAATTAATTATATTTATACCTATATATTCATCTTTCATTACAAATAAGTTCTTAGTTACGAAGAAAGTTTGAAACTGAAAAGTGTTCTCGATTTTTGTGTTTTATCTATTTTATTCTTTCGATAACCGTGCTTTCTTCGTGCATAGTAAATGTTCTTCTTTCATTGCATGGAAACAAACGGAACATTAGTCTAGTTAAATTTTGAAATCAAGAATGACAAGGATCACACAATGAGTTAAAAAGAAAAATATAATGTGTAAGACTAAGAGAAAAAAAAAATATTGCACAAGAAATTTATATTAATTCAAATCAAATTCAACTTTAGAATAATCGATTTTTAGAATTTTTATGAGATTTTTCAAGCACGCTCACATGTGAATCACATAAAATAGAAAGACAACAAATCAACTCCAAAAAACGGTCAAAATGATACAGTCCAACCTTTGAATTACACCAAAAAGGATACAACACAATTAATGAATCCTAATTAAAAAAAGTAGATCTATTCATGATTATAGTCAAAGAACTCTATAATTAAAGTTTTAAAGTGCGATTAAAATTATGCCCATAAGTTTGTTCACTGGATAGGGTAGCGTCTTACTACACATACAAGGTTTAAGTACTTTACTAGTTTGCTAATGAACACAAATGTTGTTTTCACAAAGCTTTCTAGGGTTTAGAAAATATCAACAACGTTTCAACACTTTGACAAATCATAACTCTTCTTCTTTCCTTTTTTGTATGCATGTTTCTTCTTGAAGGATGAATTTATATAAGTGTTGAAGAAAAGAGTCGATGCAAATCTTTATATTTTGATTAAGTGTTGTTAAATAATTGCATCATGGCGCTTGAGTTATTACACTCTTAAGTATGAAGAGTTGTGCTATGAGTGTGAGGTATAACTTTTGGTCTAGCGGTAAGCTCTCAATTCAAAATTTGGTTTCAAAACTAAGGTCACAAGTTTGATTCCCAGTAGGACAATCCTCCAACAGAGGATTATTGCAACTAGCACAGTTGTCCTATGGCATAGGCCAGTTTGACCAAGTCACAATCGAAGAGTTTGATTCCTAATAAAAAATTGTTACAGGTAACATCAATTGTCCTGTGGCAGAGGCCAGATGGATCAAGTCACACTTGCATCTTGGAGCTTGGGCTGTTACACTTTTAAACAAAAAGATTCGTGTTCTCACTATAAACTATAATTTTTTATCTAGTGGTAAGCACTCAATCCAAAATCCAATAGTAACCAACTTGAAACTACTTTCTTCTCTTCTTTGGCTGCACCACTAAACTATAAATAACATTCCAAGGTTCTTGTAAAATAAACTTGAATTTGTGAGACAACATTTGACTGTTCTAGGAGTGTTCTAGTCTTGTTTTGATTATGATCTTGGAGAACTTCTTCAACAAGTTATTAACCTTCCTTGCACTTATTCTTTAAGATTCCATTTTAAAGGGGTGTATTATTCATAATGATTTCCTTAATCCGCACCATGGTTTCATACTCTTATTCTTGTTTCTACTGTTTTCTTGAAAGGCACACAATGGGTGTATGCTTCTGTCACTCTTCAATGTTCATTCATGGGTTATATTGAATTCTCTAACGCCCCTTTAGTTTATCAATATCATCTTATCTTACATCACTAAATTTCAAGAAAAGATAAGTGAAAAAGTATTTTAAATGTTTGATTTTTGAACATATTGCATCTGAATGTACACACAAAAAGTTATGATGTTAGAAGATAATGGAGAAGTATATTTACAATATTTTTCATTTTTGTCTTCTTCAAGTAAAAGTTACTCAAGTGATAGAAAATGAGTTATCTTTAGTTAAAATATATTTATTAATTAGTGTGTGCATACTTGAACATGATAAAAAGGATTTTCAAGAAATACAAAGAAAAAATCTTTTCTATTCACTTAATGGTATTATAAAAAAGATAGGAAAACTAAAATTAATTTCCTAAAATATAAGACCAAAATTATCATTAAACTAAATAGTTTTAAATGGTATTAAAAGGTTGTTTGACTTTGTGTTAGTTTTCCTATTTCCTAAACCATTGACAGCTAAGTAGTAAAGAAGCAATAAGTCTTTGGAGAAGGATATCATTATATCCATGTTATATACTTTTGGATATTGAGTGAAGGAATAAAATAAAAGAGAATCAAAATGATGGATTGACAATGATATCACCTAAGATGAATTATACATATTTAAATCGTTTACGCAAATTAGAGAAACAAATCATAACATATAAAGTATGGTAATAACTAATCGTTGGAAATAAACAGGATATAGAAACTAATGACAACATTTAACTAGATATAATAAATGTTATTTAATATTCTAAAGAAATTTTCTTTAATTAATGTTTTTAAGATACTTGTTAAAAATGTCTTCTTGACTAATAAACGTGAAATCAACTTTTGTGTTATATATGTTTGTTTTGTATAGTCATTTAATGACAACATAAAGAAATACTTAAAACGATTATTTGATTACTATAATCAGTTGAAAAGATTTATGCATGTTATAAAATACAAACTTTTTTATTGTGATTAAACTAACGTTTGTTGGCATTGTAATTAATGGTTCATTTGAATATTTACTAGTAATTTGAATATTTATTTACTTTTACAATAAATTAATTATATGTATTTTGACATTTTGGGAAAATAATATGATAATGAAATGTCTCTGTATTGCGTCCCAATTCAAAATAGAAAGACTTTTTACGTTTCTTCTGAAACAAGAAAAAATGACAATAATAATGAGTATTGCTGATGACAAACCAGAAGAGAGGAGTGAACCCATTGAATGAAAGTTGAAACCTTTCCCTTTGGCAACAATGTATGAAGGAAGGTTAATTAATACCTCAAACAAATCCTAAATAACAATTTTTTTCTTATTCTGAAATGAATAACCATCATCATTGTTCAGCATCAGATTCAAGAAAAAGAAAAAACATGATATGGGAAAAAACACAACTGTGTGAGATAATACTAAAATAGAGTGTGTATGTGGGGTAATCTTTCCCTCACAAGATGATTTAATAGAGGTAAGTTAAATCTAAAAATCCACTTTCTATAAGCTCATATATTCAAACTATTTACTATGTGCTGTTCTCATGCGAATTTCATGGTCACCAAACAGCAAGAGCGTGTTTAAGAGGAATGGAGAGAAGAGAATCATAGGAAACTATGAAACGCATGACTTTTGTGAGACATGTTAGAGGATGTGCAAGCAAACAACATTTGTGTTGTCAATCTGGCTGTTTGGTGTTTGTTTTAAGGATATTAAATATTCTGAACCGTCCATTTATTATTTTCACTTTTCATTTTTTATTTTTCCTTTTATATTTTTCTACCAACCGTTTCTATTGAAACTAGAGTGACATAACTCTGCGTTTCTTGGGGTAAATGGAGTTGCAAATGATCCATGAACCTAGCATGTGATACTGAGGAGCAATTTTGACCTTTGAGTTGTTTCAGGACTTCACATATTGGTAATTCAAATTGGGTTCATATCCTTCTGATCATCACTTTTTTGTTCTGTTTTTGTTTTATCAATTTGCATAAATACTTCTTTGGCCTTGTTCCTGGATTATATGTTTTCAGAATGACAAGGAACACAATTTCATGCTTGTGTTGAGATTTAGAGGGAAAACAACAACACAGAAAGTGTAACTTTCAATATCTGCATTTGGGCCATGGGTAAAGTATGCTTCTTTCATCAGTGATAGATATGATTTCAGGGATTTTTTTTTTAATTTTTTAGTTATCTATTTTCATATCCCGCCAATTTAGGCTATCTATGTTTATCTTGCTTCACGTTACAGTCATGGATTCTCTAAAAATTCTATTCATCATTCTGTTTGAGAACTTGGTATTCTACCTTTGTTATCTATATTCAAATATTGTAGTTTGCTTGAACAGATTGCATTCTTGTTTATCAGAAAATCTTCAAAATCCTCCTTTCCTTCATATATTCATTTCATCACTTTCAAACCAGATAAACAGTCACTGTAATTTCGCAGATTTATGCAAACTGAATGTGATGGCCAATCCTTAGGCCCCTGGACTTGAACAATTACAGGTACGTGATCATTGTCCCCTACATTTGCTATCCCCTTAAAATTATTGATAATTTTTGTAGAAATTAGTTATAAAACAATTTTCATATATAAATTCATTCCTGAATTTTCCACCTGCTGTTTTAAAAGAATCCAAACTAGCGCAGGGTCTATTGTAAATAATTCAGCCCTCTCCACTGTAAAGGACTACATTAATTCTTTGTATGTAATTGGCACCAACAGTGTATAAAGCCCAGAAATTATTATATTAGATACATATTTAATTTCTCTTCATTATTCATATTTAATGTCCTAGAACACGGATAAAAGTAGTACAAAACAGTAACTGGTTGCATAATGTCAATCTAATAATTACTTTTATTCAAAGGTGCCGTTACATTTTGTATGTTCATGGTATACATATATCATATTCCTGATCAATAGATTACCCAAATGTTTAGCTATGATGGTTTTAGCAAATGGAATTTGACCACATTAGCTGTATTTTCCCCAAAATTTTCTGTGATGTGAAGGATAGTGACAAAACTGGAACTGCAATTGAAACCCTTTGCAATCTTGAATTGCATATTACTGTTTATTTTCTTATCAAATTCATCTTGCAAATCTCACAAGCAGTTTTTCCCATGCAGTGAGGTAGTGATAATTTTGGCAAGATGAGACGTTCAAAAGGACGCAGCATGAAACATACAAATTTATTTCATTGTGAAGATCAAAGAAGGGAAGAAGAAAAGAAAATTATTCGGGACAGAGTGGCGGGTAATACTAATAATAGTTTTAGGACAAGGGAGATTCCAATAAAGAGGTTGTTGAATGTAGGGCATTGTACCAATGCTTCAGGGAACTTGTCAAGGTTTAGCAAGGGAAAGAACTTTTCAGCAGGAATGAATGTGATGGACTATGATGTACCAGAACTGGTTGTTTTTATTCAAGAGGATAATGAGCAGTTTGTCAAGGAAACTTGCATTGGTAGGGGAGTGTCACCAGAAGGCAAGTGTCTCACGGAAAATTCGGCATTAGATCATGATATAGTGTTATCTCACTCTGAGTCTGACTTGAATAGAAGAGATTCAAATCTAAGGACTATGGAACCATTAGAATATGCTTCTAAACCTCTTTCCCTTAAGGATGCAATGGAATTTTATGATTCCAGAGCTGTAGTGATTGATGTTGAAGGGGATTCAGGACGCAAGATTTCAACTGATCACCCCAAAAAGAAGACAACACCAGAGACCCTTAGAGAGGTGAGACAAATTAATCTCATGTTTGCACATTCATTGTGGTTGCGGTTGTCAAAATTTTCTAGAACCATATCAGGATAGCTAATTTCTTTGTGGAAAATGCTAATGGGTCAAACAAACAAAAGTGAAATTTCTCTTCTAAAAGAGTTTCTCTATTTCTTAAAACAAAGTCTCTCAACTTATATACCCAATTCTCTGCATTGACTGAAGTCATTTCATTTGTTAGCTCTTGGTGAAAAGTTCCAGATTACATGACTGTTTAAACGGGACTTGCTTTATTTCAGAACTGATTTGTTGCTTAAGCTAAGATGGTAGGACTTCATGAGTAAACTAGGTTTATTTTTCTTCTGGCTTAGGAAAATAAGTATAATGCTGACTTTTTCAATGAATATAATGAAAGTCATACCAATAGTCATTTGTGATTAGTTGACAGTGCAAAACTATTTTACACTGTTGGTGTATAACTCTTTCTTTTGGAAAGTAAGTCTCCTCCTCCATGAAAATATGTATGCATTCAAATACTGCAACAGTGCTATTAAATGAATGAAATTTTAAATGTTAGTGTGACACTAGAACAATTGTATTCTATAAGAAGCTCATTCCAAAATTTACATTGATGTTACATTTTACTGTTAGACTATTGGGAAGGACTCTTATTTCTATTGTAACAAGTGTTGGAAATTAAGCGAGTGTGGAAGTGTATTGGTACTAGGTTTTGATGATTAAGATGAATCAATAGCGGATATTTACATGGATAAATTACTTCACTCAACTCAACCCAATAATCTACTTGACTTCAACCACAAAATCAGTAAATGTGGTGACATTGAGGACAAGTTAATCATCATTCTTCATAAAAAATATTGACTCTGAATTTCGCTGAACTATTCTATCTTGAACAATCCGTAGGCATTAGCAACGGAAACAGACTTTTCAAGATCTCTGAAGAATTGGCAAAAAAATTCATTTTTGGGTACAGTTGGCAGCAGAGTGGAGTTTCCATGTTGTGCAGATTGTGTGCAAGTTGCTGACACAATCATGTGTAGATCTGATATGTATAACTCACAAAGTCCTAAAGGTTCAGGAAAAAGACAAGAAAATGATCCTCAAGGGACTTGTTCCTGTGCTGAAGGCCCTCTATCTGGTGGTCCAACATCATATGCTGCTCCTGCAACAACATCTAGCAATGTCTCTCATCACTCTAATGACAGCATAAGCAGCACACATTCATTTGCTTTTCCCATGTAAGTTTCTTACACTTTTTTCTGTCTCTCTATAGCAATACAGAAGCTATCTATGGTCATAAATATTCAGGCCTAATCGTGTATGATTTACAGATTACCTGAAGAATGGAATGGAAGCCCAGTGAGAATGTTGGAAGCTGAAAAAAGTCAATTAAGAAAGGACCTATGGCACAGGATAATGATATTATTCTTTTGCTGCAAAAGTTGATTGCTAAAATTTTGCAGTTCTGCAGACACTAACAGCAAGGTTTATGCAGAAAAGTTAAATTCATCATGTTATAGTATACATAAATGTGGTCATATCAAATTATTTTGGCATCTATTATAATGACTCATTATATGTGCTTGTTTATACTTGTTGTTCTACCCCTCCCTCTTTTATATATTGTATATTACAAACAATTATGAAATACTAATCTTTCAATGCATTTAAGAGATAGCCAATTTTGATTAGCCTGTTGTTAATGTAATTTAAATTCAATGGGTTGATTAGGGATGCATCGAATCCATCTGTGAAATTTAAATTCAAGTGAGAGATTATTAAAGAATAATTTCACCATGTAAGTATTTCAATTATCCTATTTCTTCACTTGGATTTTTTTAAGTTATATGTGCATTTATTTTATGGCCATTTTTATATAATTTCTTAAATAAGTGCGAGTATAATAAAGGGTGCAAAGAAGTATTATGCCCCCTTGATTATTCGATTCTAAGCCCATTAATAATAATAATAATAATAATAATAATTTATATCTTTCACTAATACTTTGGTTAGGGTTCTCACAATGATATCCTTTTCCAATAATTTTTCTTTGTTGCAGAATCATCAGTAATTCTTTTACAATCAAGATTTTTTAAATCATTATTTTCAATAAAAAATTTGAGCAAGATTATTTAATGTGACCTAGTAGATCATAAATAAGATTTCAACAATTTTTATTTTAAAAACGTTTTTCATAAGACGCAGAAGTAATAGGAATAGTTAATATTATTCTATAAGTTATACATGTATAAGAGAAACAGTTAAATGTTTTTAAAGGATTCAATATCATAAAACTTGATTTTGATCTAATTGTTAAAATATCTAACTGTGTATCCCAATTGTTAAAATCTCAATATATTTCATTACAGTGCTTTTGTAAAATAACTTTTAGTAATTATCAAGATGTAACTATAGAAATCAAAGTGCTTTAATTAAAATAATATGTTTTAATCAAATCCATGTTTGCAATACAACATCATTCCATCTATATTACCAAACTCATTAATATACATTAATACGCATAAAGAGTAACATATAATTGACATTCAAATATGTTTTATATCTCTATAATCTAAGAAAAAAAAGGGAAACTAAAGATGATAAAGAATAATTTTTACTACAACTTCATCTACAAAGTCTTTCAATATGACAAAACAAACAAATTTTAGGTGTAACTTAAAAACATTTCTCAAATCTAAAATAAAATTTTAAATTATATAGTGTTCATAATAAGGATCATATGTTGATGTGGATTAATGTGACCTAACTGCATCTACATTTATATTTTGTTACTTTACCACAAATTTCACCATTATATCCGAATCTTCAATTTTCTTTCTCATGTTACTCATTTCATTTGTATGTTCTCTTTTATAGCAACAATTTTTTCTAGAAATTGATAATAGACAATATTTTAGGTGATTCTTCAATGTAGAGTACTTTAAAGTGTATTTTCTTAATAAAACTCTTGTAGCATCTTCATGTATCATTTATGCTAGTAAATACCACTTTCTTGTCTTTATCACTAATGAACTTATGGTATTAAAGGAACATTAAAATTAATGTGTTTTCATAAAAATTTGATCATTAAATCAATATAAGTTCATTTTTTCATACCATAACATATTTTCATATATGAGTCTTATTATCTTTATCTTTGAAAAAATATTTGAAATTTGTGTAAATTAAGAGACAAAAGTTTGAATTATTTGCTATCGTATCAAGGAAATAACTCAAGTCAATTATAATTTTGTCGGTGGGACCAATAGATTCTTCATCGATGTCCAAGATAACTTTCGGATGCTCTTGAGTAGATCTTCCATGTATTACTAAGAATTGAATTAGTACTTGTGTTCTTTTCTTATTTGCCTATATTTTAACATTGAACTCATAAAATGAAAAATAAAAAAGGAGAGATATATGTGAAAAGAAAAATCAATTGCTAATAATATAATAATTACATTCTTGTTAATTCACTTCACCATCTTAATTTCAATATGTATTTTCTTCTCCAACATATTTTTCCTCATCCTCACATCCATTTTGAACATTTTCTTCTTCATCTTCATTGATTCCCTTTTCTTTAAGAAATTACTCAATTAACATTGATTGACACAATTTTGTTAGTGTCTCTTAGGAGCACTTTATTGTCTTGTCATTGATTCAACATCTTCAATTACTACTCATTCTTTAGATTTTGAGTTGTCATCTACCATTCTTGTCCTTTTTATAATTTGATCTTTTATCTTTGGACTATGAAGTTTTGTCCATATTGTTTTCATGGGCAATTTCCCTTCTTAGATTTTTTCTCTTGTGGCACTCTCTTATGCCTAGGATGATGATTGACATTATAATTACTAAGGCAAGACAGAACCCTGAGTAGGTGTAAGAGATGGAGGGTAAAAAGTTGTAAAACAAGAGAGATGAGCAATAAACTTACCAAATTCAGAGCTAAGTGGGGGCCTACTGAGATTGAGAGTGAAAATGCACGAGAAATGGAGTTGAGATGCAAGAGAGATTCATAATGAAGAGAGACAATATAGGTGTGAGATCGTGTACGAAGGAAACAATTGTTTTATGCATAGTATTGAACGATGACCCTAATTTTTTTTTCTAGATAAACCAAATACCATTTCTTTAGTTTATATTAGACCACATTTTCTTATTTAACCCACATATATTATTGATTTTTTAAAGGTGGCATTTACAAAAATGTGACATAAAACATCAACGCTTTATTAATTATGGTCTTTGGTGTTCTTTAAGACACACGTACAAAAGTGTTGTTTTTTCTATGCTTAGGAAACATTTATCTACACATGCACTAGTTTAGTGTTGTCTAATGAAAAATAATACAATATCTTTTGCCTTAGGCAATATTGAACTTGTCCACAGGTATATAATCCACGGATATATAAGTGTGGCCTAAAAGTGAGAAAGGAAACACTTTTATAAGTATCTCTTATAAACCACCACAGACCACACTTTTAGAACTATGAATGTTTAAGCCACACTTTTATGGTGTTGCCTTTAAAGAAAGATAAATCACACTAAAAAAGTGTTGCCTAAAATGATAAAATGTGGTATTTTCTAACTTAAAAATGAAAAAGGCAACACTTTTAGAAATATAACTTATGGATAGTATAGACCACAGGTTATAAGATATGGATGTTTTAAACCATGAATTTTAAATGTTGTCTATAATTTATCAATAACCAACAGATAAAAAATAAAACTATATCTTATCATTAACATGTTTAAACGTATGAACTCACTCCCATACAAAAATAAACTTTAATTATAGTTTTGTTTCCGTTTGTATTACTGTGTCGGTTCGTCGTTTCTCATACATCTTTCAACTCCCTCTTTGACATACATGTCTCAACTCATCATGTCTCACTATAGCTTCTCTCTTTCGTTTCCATAATCCTATTAGTCTATCAATCTCTCTCGTCTCTCATTCTTAGTTTTTGTCATCTCTCACTCTCATTCTCTCTTTTCTCTTGGCCTCGTTTTTCATCACTTTAATGTCTTTCATCTCTCACTCTCACTCTTGTCTGTCACTATCTCGTTGCTCACTTTTCGTTCAACTCCTTTGGTGACCTCAAGAGACAAGAGAAGACACCAAAAGAAGAGCAAAAAATGTATAGAAAAACCAAGAATCATAGTTGAACTATATTTTACAAAAATTACAAAACAACACATAAGCAAATTTGGAAATCGAATTTCAAACAGAAAATCATGTATAAAGCTTGAAAATTCGTTACAAATTTTGTCTCTAAATTGTTGCTTCAATTTGTTTTATAGCTTGTGGTTTTGTAACATTTTCCATCACAAACTATAATTTTCTTGTATTTTGTGTAATTTTTTTGTTTTGTTTTGCATCTGGTTGAACTCCTTGTCTTCTTATTCTTCCTTTAGGGATGAAATCTTGATATTATCACAGGTGATAATCTGCCACAACTGATAGTGTGTAGACTTCACATATATTTCCATCTTGTCTTTCCAATAAGGAAAGTCTTCTCCTAGAAATGCAAGAGGCTTAGAGAGGGAAGCTCCTTCTACGATCATATGTGACTCCATTCCTACCATACTATTGGATCTTCTCCTCTAGCAATGGTAAGGAGTTCAACCCTTTAGAAGTTGAGTTCTAATACCAATTGTGACAAATAAGCAAAACACAAGAAATGATGGTTGAATTGTGTTTTAATTTTTTTTTTGCAATATTCAAAATATTGTATGATGGTTATACAATTGCCATATGATCTATCAAGAACCTTTTAAAAAAATAAGTTTGAAAACTTGTCCTTCTTAGGTTAGCGTAGAGATAATAACACAAATTTAACAAGATAAGGGAGAAGGAAAATACTCAGTGATTTTTATACTCACTTGTTTCATAGCACAGACTGCGTCGAATTCTCAATCAACAGATTGAGTTCCATTATGTAGATTAATGCTGCAAGTTACAATACAAGTATTATTTTGGCTTGTAGCCACTCCTAGCTAACCCCTACGAGTATTGTTTTAGAATGTAGCCACTCCAGACTAACATGTTAAGTATTCTTTAAACACTTAGCCATTTTTGGCTATACCCTCAAATATTATTTAACAAACAACCATTCCTGACTAAGACAATATTTTTCTAATAAGTGATTTAAAAGTTTGTTTTGTTTAGTGGAGTATCATCTTTTGATATTTACAAGGTTTAAGCTCTCTTTACTAGTTTTCAAATGAACACAACAATGTTCCACAAAACTTTTAAGGTACATAAATAAATCACCAGTGTTTTGGCATTTTGTAAATTATGAATCAGATTCTTATTCTCCTCTTCAAATGATAAAAAGATTTGTTGCATCTCATTTGTTGGTCATTGAGCAACTTCAGCTCGTTTGGATGTCTTCCTTACATATGTGCAAATTGAACGTGTATTCAATGCTCTTCATGCATGCATTAAATGATGTACTCATTTTGAAGCAACATCCCAATAGCTAGATGAACTTATCAAACCTTGACCAAAGCGCCTTTACTCAAAACTGTGTAAAACATTGATCCATACAAGGCAGATAGTTTTTTCCAAGGTTGACAAAGCAATTGCTAGGGAGTTGTTGAAACGAAATTGTTTTAACTCATTTACCAAGAGATTGTTGATGTGACATAAGCTTTTGCAAATCCTCTTAACAAATGAAGGAAACAAACATTTTTTATTGTGACAAATGTGATATATCTTGTGACAGATAAAACATTTGCATCTTACATAATCTATTGTGAAAAACATTGTCTTACAAACGGAATATATTCATGTTTTATATTTTATTATTTGACAACACTTAAACAAAATATGGACGGTTGGACTTTTATCTAACAATTTTTTTTATCATTTTACGCATAATTATTTTAATTATTATTCAATTTATTTATATCTTAACTGTAGTATTTATTATATTATTATAAATAAATAAATATACTTTAATTATTTTTAAATTAATTTATGTTTTAATTGTAATATTTATAATATCATTATAATTAACAAAATATATTTCAATTATTCTTTTAATAATTATTAAAGATGTTTGTATTTTAATATCTACTATATTTGAAAATGTATATTTCATTTATTTCTTAAATAATTATTAGATTCATTTATACTATATTGTATTCACATATTTTGAAGAACAAAAAGTTAAAAATCCAATTGAATTTCTACTTGTTTGGAATAATGGAAATTGCAATACACGAATTCTACGATGATGTATGTAGAAATGTGTTATAAATTATAAATTATAAGAGTGAATAATGTGTTAAATAATAGCTGCAAATTTCTGCAAGATGATTTATGTACGGAGAAGATGGGTAGAAGAAACGGACAAGAGGAGCAGTTACGGAGTCGTACAATTTTCTCTGCTGTTCACATTTTTATAAACACAATAAAATCACACATCTCACCAATGGAAACATCAAACGTGGCAACCCCTGCACTACTTACCTGCCACATATACCCACCATCTCAATGCATGTTTCTTTTAAGATGAATTACATTATAATATTAATGTTAATAATAAATTAATATGAAATATTTTTTCATCCTAATTTATACTACAAGTATTTAATCGATTTAAAATTTAGACTAGAACTGAAATTTATCTTGCACAATAATACGTTCTAGTTTTATCATGACATTATAATTTTCAAATTTTATTGTTGTACAACAATATTATTAATGTTTTATTATTATTTTATATAATTACTAAATTATTGAAGATTATCTGATTAAAAATAACTTTAACAGTTATTTGAAAAGAAAAGTCTACCCCAACTCAAACATGATAATCTCGTGTATGTTTCCAGTAAAAAGATACACGCTAAAGAAATAATTACATTCAAAGTTAAATTTTAGATATTTTTAATGAAAAATAAAAAGTAGGAATAATTAATTAATATTATCGACACTTCACCTTTCTATAGTTTTTTTAGTCCAACAGAAAATGCCTTTTTCCCAAATTGACATAAAATAGGAGAACTAACTAGATTTCTTTTTAAATTTCAGATTTAAAAAAAAAACAATTTTTAATAACATAATAGAATTACAAATAATAAATAATTGTATGTCATAAAAATATTTTTCATAGTTATTTTTCTAATTATTATAAAATATTTTCTACAAATTATTTATTCTTTAGTATAGAATATTCTTAAAATCATATTAAAATAGTATAGAATGATTGATTAATATTGAAAAAGAAATTACATTAACAATGTATCTATATTGAATTCTGCTGTCAATTGCATCCCTTTCTTTGTGATTTTTAAATATCTTAAAAATAGAAACGTGAAAACGTTAGAACAAGACATAAAAAAAAGTCCCTATTAAACTCTACTTTTTAGTCACACACAAAAATATCAATTTTTTTATTATTTCTATTATTTTTATTTGCATAGTTTTTATATTTATTTATAATCTGGATAAAACAGCAAAAAATAAAAAAATAAAAAATTATTAATATTGTGTGGTGTAGAGGAGCATGCCGACAACTCGACAGCAGATTTGATGAGGAATAGCACTCTCTCCACCTGCTTTCATTCCCTTCTAAACTCACCAACTCTGCACATTTTGTTTCCATGCCAAAACAAATTCACACAAAAAAAATCAAATATTAAAATAATTCTTCTTTTGACTGTTCAGATAAATATAAATATCTAAAATAAAAAAACTATTATTGACTTTCTTCTTATTTTTAAATAGTATTTCCCACACATTTATATTTAGTAAAATAATATTTCAGTTTATAATGATAAGATTTAGAAAAGTGTACAACATTTAACCTACATTGTAAGATTTATATTGAAAACGTTAATTAAATTAAAAATAAAATTGTTGACTGAGTTGTTCAAGATCAATGTTTGCAGATGCATAACATGAATATGCTTAAAGATTATTTGAAGATTAAGATAATCAAATTGTATTATATAATATAGATATTTTATTTGAATGTATGTTAGTAATGGATGTAAATATAGATTTTATCTTAATTTAAGTAGCATAAGTAATATATGCCTTAACAAAGTATTTCAGATTTTTAAAAGGTTTCATCAATAATTTAATTGATTATCTTTTCTAATAATTAATTATGGTAAGTTTAAAAATCAATTATCAATAGTAATAATGTTAAAGAAAATTATTATGTTTTTAATTAGAACAAAAGGTTTTTTTATAGATTTGTGTTGATAATTAATTATGTCTCTAAATATTTTATCATCTTCTTTATTTATACTTTTATTTATACAAATAAGAAATTAAGTGGAAATATAATATTATATTTTTCATATGTGTTTCATATCCAATATAGAACAAGATTTATTCTTAACATAATTGATTAGGTCATAGCCAACATCTTTTTTGTCTTTTTTGTTATAATATTTGTGGAAACATCAAGGATGTTTGGTGAAACTTGTTTACTTACTCAATGATTATAATACATTCATCAAGTCATAACTTTCTTAAATTCTATGTGATAAGTATACATCTGGTTGGTATATTGGTAGTAGAGTATATCTATAATTGTTTGTAATTCTCAAGATTGTTCAAGGAATTCTAAGTGTATTTATTATCTTGAGTGTGCTTGTATGTGCAATATGATTATTATTTAGGGATATCAAGATAATGGAAACAATCAGTCCAAAATTGAGTTTAATTGATATTTGATGTAGAATAATGTGATTGCATGTGCAATATGATTATAATCTAGGCATATCAAGATAATGAAAACAATCAGTCCAAAGTTGAGTTTAATTAATATTTGATATAGAATAAATTTATTCAAACCATTTTAAAGATATATCGTGTAATTTGTCTGTTTTATCTTTCTTATACTTTAATATAGCTTGTTTATTTTACTATTGCATGAATACTAATTTTTGAATCAAGTTTTCACAAATTTTTTATACGCTAATTGGCAAAGAAGTTTTAAAAACACCAATTTACCCCCTTCTTGCTATTGACAACCCCTTTTTGTTTATAATTGACCTCAAAGTTTGTTTTGATGGTTTTTCGAAAAGAAAAAATCTTGGAATGGATGGTCAAAACCAAACTTTCGATGAATGTGCATCTATTAACGAACCACCTTTGTTTTATAGAAAATTATCCCCTTTGAAAAGTCAACATGAAAATATTGCTTGAGTCAGTTGATAAAAGACCATGAGATGTTATTTTAATGACATTTTTCATTCCTTTTTAAATAATAAAAAATATGCATGTTGCAAAAGATTTCTCCATTTAAACTATAAAAGAAAATATAAGTACTCATGACAAATAACACCATATCCTCAAACCTCACTCTTGATGAGTTGTATGAGATGTTAATATGCTAGAGTGTCAAAGAGATTTGGGATGTTTTGGAGATGATTTGTGAGGGCACGAAAGATGTTAAGAGAGTTAGGAAGAACACCTCATACAAGAATATGAAATATTTAAGATACTTCACAGAGAAAACAGTTATGATGTGCAAAAAAGATTCACTCTTAATCTTGTGACTCTGAGAAAGAAGTTTGACACAAAAAAGATAAACATCAAGATTTTGAAGTCCTTGAACAATTCATGGCAGTCTAAGGCAACATAAATATCAAAATCAAAGGACATCATGTCCATGAACATGACAACTTTGGTTAGAAAGTTGAGGGAACATGAGCTTATGTTTGAAAGATTAAATGAAGAAAATGACGAGAATCCTAGAAAGAAGAGAAAAAACTTATCACTCAAGACTGCAACATCGAAGAGAGGTTTAGAAAAATAATTATACAACATAAAAAGTGAAATATGAGCCTTATGGTCAAGAAGTCAAGATATCTTAAGAGCAAAAACAAAAGGAATTCTCTTCAACACAAGAAAGGGAGAACACCAACATGCTTTGAATGTGGTAAACTTGAACATATTAAACTTGTTTTGCCCCTTACTAAATGTTGAAAGATGGGTTAAAGAAAGAAGAAACAAAAAAGCATAAAATGAAAGGCTATGTGGAAATGTAATGCATCAACTACACCATCAAATGAGAGTGATGAAGAAGTAAACTTATGTGTAATGTAAAATCATTTGGAAGTAGTGTAAGTTTTAAGGTTTTAAAACTCTTTAACTATGATAAGTTGTTAAATGCTTTTAGTGAGTGATGAAGCGAAAACATGCAGCTTGAAAATAAATTGAAATAATTAAAAAAGAAAAATAAAAATATGAAATCTAATATGAATAGTTTAAAAATGACAAAAGAAAAAAAAAACAATTGTAATTATGCTTATGCTTTAACTTCTTATGTTAGAACTTCATAATGTTAAAGTTCCAAGTTTCATGAAAATAAAATGAGTATCTTATGAAAACTCTTACAAAATTCACTATATGTTTAGTATTATGAATATGTTTAGTATTAGATATATGTATCAAAGAAATCACAAAACTTACAAAACTTTTTAAATGCGATTATATGTTTCATATGTGCATTATAATTGTAATTTAAATATCTCAAAATATTAAAAATAATTACTCTAAAGTTAATTAATAATATATGCAAAATAGATTAATCTGAACCTGTCTAAAAACCTCCTTAAAATCTTTTTATCTCTATCTGTCCTATAATGTAGTTTGTTTCTTTATTCTTATAATAATCTTAACTTCTGGATCGAATTGCTTTAATCAAGTCTTAAAAACACTAATTCAATCTTCTAAATATTTAACAACCCCTTTTCGTTTATGCAAATAATATGATCATAAAACCTTTTTATAGCAGGAAAAACCAGTTTTCACAATCTTATAAATTTATCCAATAAATTGTACTGAAAAAAAAGTTTATCCAATAAATTGTATACAAATTTATTTAAATTGAAAAAAATCATTTCACTATAATTATATAAAAGACTATTTTTATTTTATTTTGATTATCGAAGAAAATATAAAACTTTAAAAATTATTAATATCTTCACAATCTCATAGAAATAGACACATAATACTATAAACCTTGTTATTTTCAGAATATCTGCCCTTTTGATTGGAAAATTTAGTCTACTTATGGTGCAAATTTGGTAAAAAAAATATCAGTATCAAGTCGTTGGGACAAGTGTCAAATGAATAGATAATAAAATTTGAAGTCTTTTATGAAATAATAAAAATAAAGTTAAAATATTAATTACTTTTTTATTTATCTATAAAGTTTTAAGAGGGATAGTTTAGTATTTTGGTACGCTGTGTGGTGGCCCACCTGTGCGCAAGGTCGTTTCGGTCAATTTTGTTGAAAAAAAATGTTAGAAAAATGGAAGATAGCGATGCGAGACGTGCAGTGGTCTGCAGGGATATTTGTCAGTCCCAATACTCTTTCTTTCTCTTCTTCTTCTTCTTCTTCACACTATTCCCCATATCCTTCTTCACCAACTCACACCTTCTCCAAAAACATAGTAGAACACTCACACACAAAACACAAACTCTTCCTTCTTTCCTTCTTCCCCACTCACTCCCTCAGACCACAAACAATTATTTCCAAATTTCAGCTTTCATCTGTGGCCGGAAATGCAGCATATACATTCCATCTGCGGCGGTGACCGCAGGCTCAGGCCGCACCACCACAACCACCACCAGCCGCTAAAGTGCCCTCGCTGTGACTCCCTCAACACCAAGTTCTGTTACTACAACAACTACAACCTCTCCCAGCCACGCCATTTCTGCAAGAACTGCCGCCGCTACTGGACCAAAGGCGGCGTCCTTCGCAATGTCCCCGTCGGCGGCGGTTGCCGTAAGTCGAAACGCTCGAACAAGCCCAAAACTACCGCCACCAACACCAACAGCGATAACAACAACCCTCGCTCTTCCTCGCAGATCGCTCCGGCGACGGCGTCAACGACGCCGACGGCTGCGGAGGCGGAGCGCAACTCAAACTCCCACTCCAGCAGCGAAAGCTCCACCCTAACGGTCACGGAGGCGATGTCGGCGCCGACATCGAACGCTTTGTCTAAGAACTCTTTGTTTCTCGACAGCGTTCGCGAGTCGAAGCTGTTCGCTAACGCCGATAACCCCTCTTTGGATGGCGGTGGCATTTTCTCCGAGATAGGGAGCTTCACCAGCCTCATTGCTTCAAACAACGAAGCACTGGGGTTTGGGTTTGGGAATTGCAGTAATAATGACACCAACAGCAACAGCAACAACAACATCCTCGATACGACCCCGTTTCGGTTCGGTGTTGCTCATCCGCAGGGGAATAATCAGGCGCAAGTGGCACCAGGCGGAGAGCAGCAGCAGAATCACGAGGAGTTCGGTACGGCGTCGTTTCTCGATCTGACGGCGCCGCTGGAGTTTTCGTCGTTGGCGCAGAAGAGTGGTGAGCATGGAGGAGGGTTTGGGTCGTTGGATTGGCAACCCAGTGGTGCGGATCAAGGTTTGTTTGATATCCCTAACACCGTTGATCAACCGTACTGGAGCAACAGTCATTGGTCTGATCAAGATAATCCTGCCCTCTTTGATCTTCCTTGAAAGTATTCCAGAAATTTGTTTTTGTTTTTTGTATCTTGAAAAGAAAAGGGAAAGAATATTTGGAATCTAAAATATGTGGTGGAAGGAAGTTAGGATTAATTAGCATATGTAAATTTTGGTTTTAGCATGTTAGTGGATTTTTATGTGAAGGTTATAATGTATGTATTTGGAATATGATTGAAGAGGGTGAAAAGATATATATTGGGAATTGGTGGTGTAAGTATTGTAATGTTGTTTGGGATGATAGTATTTCATCCGCACTATTAATGGCTATGAATTCGAAAATGACAGAGAAGACTTTGTATATAATGTGCCACGTCAGGGTGTTTGTTACAGGGAAATGGAGATGATGATGATGAAGAAGAGGAAGAGGAGAAGATGGGGTATGGGGGTGTGGATGATGATGGTAGGGAGAAGTCACATCGGGGATGATGAGTCGACGTGGCGGGAGGGAAGAGGGGCTAAATGGTGAGTGGGACACGTAGGCATGGCATAGGTGACAAGACATGAGTGTGATGGATGAGGGGTGCTGATGGATTGGAATCATTCTCAGGAAACATTACTTCATTAAATCATAAATTTATATCATTTTATAATACAGGAAGTGAAACAATGATGTTGCAGGTCACTGGGTCCTGCACCTCATGCTGCCCTGGCTAAACCCTGCAGAGGAAAATTTGTTTGCACAAACTCACATTTTCATCTCACGTCTCTAATTATATTTTACCATTTAGATTTCAATTTTAGGAACAGATAAATGCAATTAAAAGACTTCTGTTTTTGTTTTTTTTTTATATTAATCCCATTAATTTTTTTTAACACAATAAATTCTGTCCAATATTTTTTAAAAATTTAAAATAATTTAAAATAAAACATAATTTTATATTTTTAAATAATTTTAGTTGTACTTTGGTACTTTCATACTTCTCTTCTAGTATACCTACATTTTCGTTATAGAATTTGAGAGAGGAATTTCATAGGGATTTAAATATGTAAGGGAGTTGATAAGGTGTAGTTGATATTTTTGTTCGTGTATTGTGGCTTTTCCAAAAAAATAAGCAAAGGAAAACTCAATCATCATTAATAAAAATACCATAAAATTTACTTCAATTACTAAAATTCATCATCAACCATCCCAAGCAACTATTATCACTTGAAATAAAGAAGACACAACAACGGTGTCTAACATAATCAAAAACCTATTGTTGACATTAAAAAAGATATGAAAGTGGACCACAAAACTTACTTCAACCACCAACTATCAACAACCATCACCACTTAAAAATGAAGAAAAAAACATTACACTCTTCAATATACTCAGAAGAATATTGTTAGAATTAAAAAATCTACAGAGGTACTGCAAGAGAAGGTATGAAAATGTTTCAACTACAAATTAATATATTATTTTGAAGTTTAACCAATTATTTGACTAGGTTTTGTATGTTGTTGCCAATTTAATCAATTACTTATCTTACACTTTAATCAATTATATGAGTGTATTTGTTCTTATGTTTTTCGTTTTTATCATGTGACATATGGCATAGGACATTCAATAGAAGAAACCTTTATTTTAAATTTTATGAAAACATGTGACATAGGACATTCTTCTTTAATTATCATAAGCATGCATAGTCATAATTATCATCATCACCATTTTATAATAAAAATAAAAAGATAAGCTCTTATGTAGGATCTCAAAGTTGGGATATGAGCATACATTCCACATGTTCACATGACATTCTAAGTAGTTTAGATTTTGATATTGGAGGATAATTAAGAAATAAATAGTTTTATTTGGTAAGTACGTATAGTAAATAATGGTCATAATTTTAATGTTTTTATCTTTATCATACATGACTTCTAAATTCGTGGACGAATTCCTTCCAAGACGAGGAGGATGGGGAAGATCTTTTTGAAGAAAGAGAATAGGAGTTAAGAGCAGTAAACACAAGAAACATGACAAAGAAGAATAAAGAAGAATAAATAAAGGGAGACTCCAAGAAAGACTAAAAAGATAAAAATTTCATGCTTTGGAATAGGTGATTAGAAGACATGCACATAAGTAGTTTCTTAGTCTTTAGATAAACTTGAGAGAAGTTAGAATTTCATGCTTTGAACTTGAGAGAGGCATTGGACGAAATTGGAAATGAGAAGTGTCTCTTAGAGATTCTAAACTATCACATGTCACTTTCAAGTAAATATGAATATTTGATATTGGGGTCACTAATAATGTGTGTCATGATCTCTTGGTTTTTCAAACCTTAAAAATTATATCTCTTATTCGTGTAAAACTCCATGATGACAACATTATATTAGTGATTGTCTTTAGCACAATTGTATTTTCTTCATATTTTCACCTAATTAATGTTTTGTTTATTATAGAGTTTTTATTTCTTAGTTCTCCATGTCTTTGTTCTACAAAGTTATTTTTACCAATTCCTCATGTGTGATACATGAATGTCATTCCTTTGAGATGATTGATGCAACTGAATTAATGAAAGGGTTGTATGAACTCACTTCAACAACATCCTATTACGAAGTGGACTTTAAGCCTAACTCAATCCCATAAAACTGGCTCATAGGGTTGAGGTTTGCACCCACTTATATACAATGAAAGGCTCTAATCTCTAGTCGATGTGGGATCTCCAACACATCCAAACACAAATTTCTATTTTGTGAATAATTTTTGTACCTTTAACAAAGATCTTTGGCATTTGAGACTTGAATATATTTCTTAAAATAAAATATTGTCCATTCAACACTCATTTTCAATTATTGATTGTAACAATTTTAAGGATCCTTGTGATGTATGTCACATGATAAAACAAAAAGAGATTGATGTCTATTTAGAATTTCAACCATAACAATGATATCCCTTATGAATATGAGTATTTGGGGGTGTATAGTAAACTTAGATATGTTTTAACCATAGTGAATGATAAGTCAAGGTACATGGTTACTCCTCATGAAAAACAAAAGTGAGGTTGGAGACTTAATTAAGTCTTTTGTGAAACTTGTTGAAGTTCAAATTCATAAAAATGTCAAAAGTATAAGATTCAATAATGGCCTTGAGCTGAAATCAATTGAATTGTATTTCATGAGGGGGATTCTACATCAAACGCCATAACAAAATGGCGGTGTTGAAAGAAAGCATCACACATCCCTTCCACATAAGAGCTCTCGTGATTTAATTGAACATCCATGTTTACTTTTACAACTTTATTGATGGACATGTCGTACATTTAAGGGTGTTAAAGTGGGTCCAAACCTTGAGCCAACCTAGCTCAGCATAAGTTCAAGTCGGGTTGGGTTGAAAAAGAATATCCTTTTTAAATGTGGGTCAAACTAAACTCAACCCAACCCGTAGGTTAAACATGTTTTAGCCATGTTGAAGGTTTTTTTACCTATAATCCACCACCAACAACCCTTTATAAAAAAATTCATTACTTTTTCACTATATTTTTTTTATTACTTTTAGTTATGTAGGTTGACTTTTTTTATTTCTTTAAAGACTAGAATGTTGTTTAATAGTGCTTTTAATGGTTTGGATGTTTAAACCATTTGTTAATGTTTAATGAAATGGTAAACATCTTGATTGTACTATTATAAACAAGTAATCAAGTCAATTCACTTTGATTTAGGAGAGCAAAATATGCTTAAATGAGCCAATCGACTTAACCCACCAACAAATGATGGGTTAATATGTGTTACAAAAGTTTTAACTCACCAAAAAGTAAGTCAAATTGATTTGTTTCATTTTTAGCTTAACTTATAGTGAATCAACCTATGTGAACTGAATTAGCTCACTTTCACGTTTGTACATGTATTTAATCAATAAATTGTTAAATTGTAATTTGAGAAATCAATCACCTTGACATATTTTATTTAATAAAATAGTTGACATAATATATTTGAAATTTTTTACATGCCTAGCATAAAAAGTCTTTGACTCTAGATTCAAAAGAAGTTATTTCTAGGTTTCAAATCAAGAATAAAAAGGGTTGCATTGCTTGATCTCAGTAGAGAAATATTCATTTCCAAAGATGTTCTTTTATATGAACATTGTTTCCCTTCTCTTTAGATAAGTCTATTTAGATAAGTCTATTGATACTTCACACTCTCCAATATATTTTTTCCTCTTTTGTTCAATCCTTTCTTAAAATACTTGAATTTGAATATACACATAGGTTTGTCATAATTGTTATACTTGAGTCTGCCATAATTATTATTCTCGATCCTCTTATTCCTAAATCCATTAATGTTAGAGATAAGCCATTCAAGGTGAATGGCAAGGCCTTTATGAAGAAGAAAAAAAACCTAAGTTGTTACCATTTACCTTCTAGAAAACAACAAATTAATGGCAATTTCTTCCTACACCTCCATAACTATTGAAATTCCAAAAATATATTTTTGAATTTGTATTCCGAATTTTACAATTTGGAAGTCATTTTTGAATCTAGAAAAAGAATTTGGAAGTCAACTTTGTATCCTAAATTCTACAATTCGGATTCTAGAATTCATATTACAAAATTTGCTTCGGAATTTTATAATTTGGAATACAAAGTTGACTTCCAAATTCTATAATGTGAAAGTCATGAATCCAAAAAATGGTTTCCAAATTGTATAATTCGGAAACAAAATTCCGAATTATACAATTCGAGAAATGACTTTTGAATTGTAAATTTCGAAATAAAATCTAGAAAATGAATTTTGAATTGTAGAATTCAAAATAGTATTTGTACTAAAATGAAGAAGATGATGGAGGTGCAGAGACTTAGACTTAATTTTTAATTTCATTAAGGATAAATCCAACTTTTCATCAAAAGTATGGAGGTGCAGGAAGAAACTATGGAGGTGGATGTAGAGGAAGAAATTACCCAAATTAATTATAAATGAATTTTCACAATCAACTTACATGCTAAAGACACTAAGCCATATAGTCAAATTGGCACTAAGAGGATTCACTCAAATTGGCACTAAGAGGATTCACAATCAACTTATAAAGTGGACTTTAAGCCTAACTCAACCTCATAAAACTGGTTCATGAGGTTGAGGTTTGCACTCACTTATGTACACTGAAAGACTCTAATCTCTAGTCGATGTGAGATCTCCAACAATTCCATATATTATTTAATCATTATAATGATTTAATACTGATTGATCAAGATTAAACTTTTAAAGAATGAATGAAGACTTATTCAATGATTGGTGCAATTTAAAAAATATAATCTAGAAGTTTAAACTAATATCATTTATTCTTTAAAAGAAAAAAAAGTATTAATTGTGTTATGTTGTTAAATTTCATAGAACCATTTTGTTATCAAATTGTAATGTTACACCATTCTGAGATTAAGCTGTAAAATTAAGAGATCAATTTACATTTTTATTCATATTTACGGATTAAATAATTTTTTTCGTTCTTTCAAGAATTAAAATTGTTATCTTGTTAACAATGTGAGGATCTTGTTAGATTTGGTTGTCAATGATATATGATTCCTATTGGTTCAAAGTTTGTTAACATTGTGAAGATCTTGTTAGTTTGAGTCTTGGAATCTAACTCATCTAATTTTGATTTAAAGAAAAAATATTAGGGATACTAATACTATAGGGCCAAAAGACAAATTGGGGGTGACAATGTTGGCAAGTGATTGTGATGGGTTGAGTGAAGAGGTAAATTGGAAGGGAACATGTTCACATGCACATGGGACGGTGGGGGCTCAGGGTCTCCCATTAGATCATTTGGTACTTCTCCATAACTTTCTCTCTCTCAAACACACAATTTCAATTCTAGCTTTGTTGTTATCTATAATGGATCAGGAGAGTTTTAAGATAAAAAGAAAAAAACTGTGTAAATCCAATTTGTAGTGTTAACCAACTACAAAAGAATAAAAAATCTTTATTTTTCTTACTATCTTATACTTAAGTCGGCATGAATATATTTAAGATCTTGTAAGTGTAAAGGAGTCTAAAGAGTTTAGAAGTTCCCAAGAGGAAGCAAAATGAGGTTATATTTGAGTGGAATCCGTTGTACAAATGGAGTTTTTCAAAATTTTGCAGCTTTCTCAATCCTGAAGATTGGAAAAGATATTGTGTTAGATGGTTGTTGTTGGAAGCACTAGCAGCCTCCATGAAATGGATGTCACTATCCATCAAACCCACCAACTATGGGCTTAACACATTGGGCCCAGTCTGTCGGAGTGAAGCCATCTCTTCCAACTCATTCTTATATTCTACTCTTTGTTTTCTGTGTGCTTTGGTCTCTCCTCTGTATTTACTAATTTTGCATATATCTTTGCTTTTCTCCTTCTCTTACCATTCCTATACCAACTTTTATTTGTTCTTTAGATCATATATGAGACAATTAATTGGAAAATTTTAAATAGTGATTTAAGTAAAATAAATGACAATTTCGGATAAGTGTTTATTGTGAATGCAATTTGACTATTGTATTGCTTTCATTTTTTAAATTTTATAAGAATTTCATTTTTTAAATTTTATAAGAAGAAGTGTTGGAAGATCCACCTAACTAGAGATTAAGACATTTCATTGTATATAAGTGAATGCAAATTTATCTATAAACCGATTTTATGGGGTTGAATTAAACTTAAAGTCTACTTTGTAATAAAAACACAATAACAATTAAATAAGTGGTATAATAGATATTGGTTTGTCTCCTATAATCATTGTTTTTTTATCAGACTCTTCAAAGTTTTTGGACAAGTTTTTCTAAAATCCTTTAGTGAAGTTGTGAGTGAAAGATAGACATTAGAATTAGTTCAGTAGAATACCGAACTTCACAACACTTATTAGAAAAATATAGAATTTTAATGTAAAAGTAAGGGTTAGTATGAGTTATCAAATAATACTTTCTTTAGTGAATATGCTATTATATATAAAAAAATAGCCTAAACAGGAAAATATTAATTATGATTGAGTTTTTAAAATATGTTCTGTTGAAGTAGTTACATTGAAATTATAGTTAAATAATAACCTATTGGTTTACTATTATATAAAACACCTTTTATATTAGTTCTATAAAATTTATTACTTTGGTTACAGAATCCATATAAATACAAGTGATATAGAAAATTTATTTTTTTTATAAAAAAATTGTTATAGTAAGTCAAATTTATTATATAATTATAAGTAGGTCATTACTTTTTGTGTAAAAAAAATTGTCAAATGGTTTAATTGGACATCACTTACTATGTGAGTTGCTTAACCATTAGAATATGTCACTTGTTTTGATTGTAGCAACAGTCATGTAGAATATGCAAAATTCATGTAAGAATGAAATATTTGGACACTACTTTTTATAACAATTGTTTTAATAACTATTACAATAAGTCTAATTATAACTAGCATTAAAAAGTGTGACTTATTATTAATTATATATTAGTTATTACCTATGTGAAATAGATATGAAATAGAAGATGTGACTTACTATTAATCATTATAGTAAGTCACACTTGCATATGATAATAAAAAAACATAAAAGGTTCAACTTTTAAAAAATAAAAATTATTTTAGTTGCTTTCAACCAAGCATAAAAATATCATCCACCTAAATATAATAATACACAATTTTTCGAAATACTTGTTCATATACTAGTAAATATATCCAATATCTACAAAATTGTATGTATTCTTAACTTAATTATAAATTAAGAATTTAATAAAGAAATATTTAAAATATAAATATGGTAAATATACGTATATTGATTAACATTGTATAAAAGGATGAAATGTACCATCAGCATGTATATTTAAATAAATTCAAGAAATTTACAACTTATCATATCCTCATCCTTTATAATGAAGATGAGTTGTTGGTGTTAGAATTGTACACCTAAAATAAGAGGGGTGAATTATTTTTAAACGTTTTTTTGCAAACTTTGAAGGTATGGAGAAAGCCAATGAAGAATCAAAGTCAAATGAATGAAAATACTCAAGTTACAAAACTATTTTAGTTGATTTCCAGAGAATCAACCAGTTGTTTTTATCAACCGTTTATAAAAACAACTTAAAACAGTTATAATTGAGATTAGAGAAAGAGAGAATCACACAAACAAATTTATACTGGTTCACTCTTACACCAAGAGCTACATCCAGTCCTAAAAAACCATTGGGTATTCCACTATGTAATCAACCACATATTACAACCACACACACACACCAAAGAAGTGATCTTGAACCCCTCAAGAACACTCACTTCCTTTGGCAATACAACACACCACATATCAGAACAACCCCTAACTCTGTGAAACACAGTTATTTATATAAATACAAATCAAGAGAGAATAAGGAAATATCACACCTGATACATATTGAATAACAAAAGATTATACAACAGTCATATTCCACTCTTAGCAAGTTCAATCAAAGCTTGATGTAAATATTGGAGAAAACTGTTTTCAAAAGATTAATCTCATATCATTACTACTAGGAGCGTAAAACAACCTATTTAAACTCTAAAAGGCAGTTAAAAGCATTTAATGAAGGAGACAAAATAATTTTGAATCAATTAAAACAGATTTACCCAACTTAATAGATTTTGTTAAGAGTTTCAAAAAATAATCGGTTGAATTGTCGAAACAACCGATTGAATTGGTTTGACAGCAAGTCAACCAATTTCAAGTTTTGTCAAAGCTTGTTTCAAAAACCACTAAGTTTCAAACAACCGATTGAAACGATAAAACAACTGGTTGTTTTTCCACTTCTTTGCAAAACACTCTTTTTCAAAAAGGATTTCGTTTAAACCAACTTTGAATCCTAACTAAGAGTGGATTTACAAATTCAAACTACTCATAACTCACACACACAAGCTACATTCAGCCTTCAAGCAATCCATATAATCCATATAGATTTGGAGACATCAAAGCTCTTGTTCAACAATTGAATAATTACACTCCAAATTAAATGCAAATGATTAAAACATATTTCGCATTATAATTAAATAAGTTTATTTATTATGGATGAAAGAGATTCTGAAGGAGGAAAATATTTACATAAAGAGTCAAGAGAACTAACAAAAGCTTGGTAAGAAAAGAACAAGAGCAAGAAATAAAGAAGAGTTTTCAAGAAAGATTTAAAAAAAAAACTAAAATAAATTAAAGAAATAAAGAAGTAAAATAACTTGTAAATTTTAGAAATTATAAAATATTCAACTGTTGAAAAAACAATTGAATAATCAACCTCTATTTATATAGTTTTGAAAATGCTAATTTAAAATAGATACTGACACTTTTAATTGATTATATCAAGATGTTAATAGATTGTTTTCAATTAAATTTGAAAAACAATTGTAACGCTTTTTATTTTAGTCGATTATAGCACATGTTAATCAATTATTTCTATTTTACAACTAATGTATAAAACGCATTTAATCGATTATGAAGTATTTTAATCGATTAATATCTTGAGATATGGTTCTACTACTCTTTGTTTAATCAACTATTAAAAGAATAATAAATTATCATGTTATAAACCTCACCGGGAATAATTGAATCGATTATACACAAAACTTAATTGATTAGCAAGGTCATAAAACCTGTTTTAAAACATTTTCTTACTTTTCAAAACATGTTTTCTTTTCATTCATATTAGTAATGGATGTGTTTGATTAAAACCTTGTGCAAAAGACTCAACTTCATATAAGAATTCTCTAAACAACTTCAACATCTTCATCTTTAAACATCATCAAAAACAACTTCTTTTGAAGCTTGAGACACTTTTTCAAGTCTAACACAACATTCTCAAACTTTCATATCCTAAGATGATTAGTTTTTTCTTCTTCTTCTTGAATTCAATTACAAGAACAACCACAAAGAAAAGGGAATTACAACATTTGAATATAATGTTTATAGGTCAAATTTACCTAAAACATGATCATTCTAAGAGAACTTTTCTAAAGAAATTCTAACACTTTTAAACTCTAGAAAACTAGAAGGAAACACAAACATTAACTCAAAATAACAAAAGCAAGCCATAAATAAGATTAACCATGCATTAAAGTCATATCCATTTTTTTACATAGAATTTGGCCAACAAGAAAAGATATAGATACAATTTCTTGATCAATGGAGTAATGGATGAAACAAACTAAACAACAAGTCCTAAATAATACTATATTGTCTCAATCTATCAAAGAAAACAAGCCAAACCAAGAATTACATCCACAGGAAAATGAGTATGAAACCCAACTTTTGAAAGAACACTTACTTGGATGTGATAAACACTCTTTGTTTTGGGTTAATCTTCTAGCTCTCATGACCACTTTGTGTAATTCTTAGAACGATGAAAGGATCTTGATCAACTTAGAGAAAAAGAACTACTTGAAAGAACAAGAATACAATGCGAGAGTTTTCAATTCGACATTCATCAAAACAAAAAGAAAAAAAATAATTAAAAAATTAATACACTTAAAACTAACCCAACTGTGTATCTATAAGTTCTTTTTATTTATACTTTTTTTATCAGCTCTTTTTATTTATACTAGCGACCTATAAAGAATTCTCAATTTAAATGCATTAAACTAAAAAGGTTAAAATATATGAAATTATGTAAAATAAATTTGTCAAAATGATTTTTGTATTTTTTTTAAAGAAAGTATTGGATTTTTTAGATATAAAGTAAAATATATTCCATTCATTACTTTCATAAAAGTAAATATATTTATAATATATTCTTATAAACAGATAAACTTCAAGGAAATTTTGAAACTAAAAACAAGTAAATTTTTTAACACGAGATAAATCGATAAGAAACAAAAAGATACAAATAAAATGAATAAGAAAGAACGAAAATGATATTCAAAGTGGAATGTGATAATTAAAGGTAGTTTGCAAATTATAATTTTTTAATGAATAAGAAAAGAAAAGGTAAGAGAGAGACATTACCAAGGATAAAACATAAATATGAATAAGAAGTCAAACAAATTGGTAAGCAAACCTACGAGTATTACCTCATGTTTTTATTACCATTTCAAAGTTGGAGAGTTCTCAAATATTTTGTCACACCTAACTACAAATAAGAAAAATTTATGCATAAAAAAATTTATGTAATAGTTTTAACATTATCTTATTTGTACCAAACATACACTACCCTAATTTGATACGTTGACAAGAGTAGATTGTTTATAATGATTAAAATTAGAATAAAAAATAATCTTTTATTGAAATGTGGACCTATGTGAGGAGATAAAAAAGTTTAAAATATTATTTCAGCTATATTTTCAAAAAAAAATTCAACTCCTCGTATGGATTCACATATTTAGTAAAATACTAATTTTCACTATAAGTTTAACCGTTGTAATATAGAACAATCAACTGTTGGGTTGTCAACATATTAAGACTCCTTAATATATATGCTTTGATATTTCATCTTTACATTATAACATTGTTAATAACATTCATTTTTAATAAAAAAATATTTTTTTCAAACATCAAAATTTAACTTTTAAGACTTCTATTTTTAACACTACCAAAATTGAAGTTTCAATTTTGGTTTGAACTAATTATTTCGTTATCAAAATGAATTTAAGTAAAATCTAATAGGACTCTTTTTAAAATTATGATTATAAATTTAAAAATGTTTTTCTATATTAAAACATACAAATAATTTCTATATAAACTCATTACATATAAAAATTAGAGCTAATTTCATTTAAAATATATTTATATTCAAATTTTTAATTTTTAATTTTTTAAATTGATATGAGCCAATTAAAATATATTTACACAATTCTTTGATTTTTAAACCTAATTCATTATTATCATAATTTTTTTACATATTTTGTCAGATCAACATAACATAACTTTAATATAAATATAAAAGTCGTATAAAAACACATAATTTCTATTTTAAGAATAGTTAAAAGTGAAGTCGTGCTTTTATTCCACAATTTTAATATTGTGTAAAAATAATGTAATAACTGAACACTTTTTATTAAACTGATTTACAACTTCACTTTTATCACCCTCACAGCTTAAATCGTGTGGTGCCAGGTTTGCACCACTTTACAAAATGTATAATAAAAAAATTTGCACAAATGGTAATAACGAATCTGAATTTTGACCATTTTTCAACTTTTTTCCTGGATCGAATCGCGGTTTTTTTTTTCCAGGTGCTATAATGCATGACCACATTTATTAGAAAGCATAGCGGATGAGATAAAGAAGGGAAGAGGTTTTAGGCATAAGTACGTGGAAGAATGTGGTTCCTTGAGTTCCTTCATTTCCCTTCCAACTAACTACCATTCATCATCCTCACTTCACACCATCACTGCACAAATGTCCAAGCTGCTTCTTCTACCCTCTCTTCCCCTCACTCCCTCCCCTCACCGCTATCACACTCTTTCTTCCGCTTCCACCCTTCAATTTCAATGCCGATTCCCCTTCCACTCCCACGCGCGCACGACATACCCTTCCCTTCGCGCTTTGGATTCCTCTTCCGACGCCATAACCAACGAAGAATTGAAAGAAGTGCCAACAGAAGAGGGCGTTCTAGATCAGAGTGTTGGGATTACGGACGAGGATTATCCAAGTGGCGAGTTCGATTTCAAACCGGTTACCGGATGGAGCAGCTTCCTCGTTAAGCTTAAGATGCTGGTTGCGTTCCCTTGGGAGCGTGTGCGCAAGGGCAGCGTTCTCACAATGAAGCTTCGTGGCCAGGTTACCGTCTCTGTTCTTGTCCTCTTTCTCGTAGGAAGAGAATAACCATAGATAAATGACCAATTTGGTACTTATGCTGTTAATTTATTCCTGGAAAGAAGGAGTTGAGACAATGTGTAGTGTTACCTAGTTGTCACATTCTATGTAGGACGGATACTCACATGGACATGCATACTTGGACTAATCTGTAAAATGTGAATGTATATATTATATCATTATGAATTATATGATAGGATGTAGAAAAAGACATTTAGTTGAAATTCATTTAAAGATAAATTAATAAAAAAAATTCACATTATATAAGAATATGATAGGAGATTAAATAAAAACATTTCCATTAATACATATATAATCTAAATATTGTTGATTATGTATAAAATTTGTTCCTTATTTCTATAATTATAGTAGAAAATCATTGAATTTGTCATTTTTAGAATTGTGTGGGAACTGTATTAGAACTGTCATAGACCCAAAACAATATCTTTGAGGAGAATGATGATAAAATAGAGAATGATAAGCATCACTTCGTATCATTCCAAATTGCTAGATGACAATACCCAAACCATGCACATGGTGATTGTTTGAGGCCATATAAGGACTTGCGTAGGCCACATAGCATATTAGATGACCAACAAAGACAGGAGGCTTCTCCATGTAGACTTCTTCATCAAGGTCACCATGTAGAAATGCATTTTTATGTCAAGCTGAAAGAAAGTTCAGTGGGCTGCAATGGAAGAGAAGTTGAATAGATGTCATTTTTGCAACAAGAGAGAGTGTCAGTAGAATCTTGGCCATATATTTGTGTGTATCCTTTCTCAACTAGTCGAACTTTACCATCATTAGGTCCTATTTTAAGAGCATACACGACACCCAACGATTGATTTTGCAGTTGGTAAAGGAACCAAATCCTAAGTATCACTACTTTGAAGGGCACACGTCTCATCAATCATCCTTGTTGTCACTCTGGTGAGATAAAGCTTCACATGGAGACTTAGGAATAGGAATAGAAGATAATGAGGAAAAAAAAAGATATTGTATAGGGAAAAGCCCATGATAACTGAGGTTTGTATAGTGGGGAGAAGGGTTACAGATAGAACGTGTGTACCATTTCGAATAACAATATGCCAATCATTTTCAGATGAGATCAGATCCTATACAAGAGATGGTGTCGAAGAAGAATTAGGCATGACCTCCACTATATCATTATCTGTCCAAGATGGATCTCGTATTGAAATATCAATAGGTCATGAACAACGTTAATATATCTAAAGTAGTGCAGTAGAAACGTCCTGAGTTATGGTAGAGTCATTTGGTGCTGATGAAGGAAGATTAACATTGGTGGGAAAGTGACTACATATGTTGTCATTAAAATGAACATTTGTATAATATGGAACAAACTCAAAGAAAGAGATGTCAATAGACACAAAATACATATGAAGATCACGAGATAAACATCGATACTCATTTTGAGAGCAATGATATCCCTTGAAGACGCATTTGAATGACTAAGGAGAAAGTTTAACTTGACCAGGTGTGAGGTTAAGTACAAAACATGTGGTATAAAAAACACGTGGAGGAAGACTCAATAAAGGAGAATGAGGAAAAGCACAAAGTGGTACTTGATCATTAAAAATAGATGACATTTGATTAATGAGATAACATGGGTAGAGCATCCCCCAAGAATGGTGAGGAAAATGACTGTGAAGAAGTATATGAGTAGTTTCATAAGATGTTTGTTTTTGCATTCAATCACTCCATTTTGTTGAGGAGTATGAAGACACCGAGTTTGACAAAGGATATCATTGAATGCCATGAATTTCTGAAACTAGTTCGACAGATACTCACAAGCATTGTCATTGTGAAGAGCACGTATGGATATACTAGATTGTGTTTTGATTTCATTAAAAAAAAGTTTGAAATATAGAAAACAATTAGGATCATTCTTCATTAACCATCCAATATACATCTTAAATAATCATCAATATAACAAAATATTTAAAACCAAAAAATGTAACAGAAGAAGGGCCTCAAATATCAGAGTGAACAAAAGAAAAAATGAGACAACTTGTTTATTAAGACTATCACGAAAAGAATGATGAGAATGTTTTTCTATTTGACATGACATGACATGACTCACAATTTAAGTAAACAAATGTTTTAAACTTGACACCATTTTCTACAATTTTGTTAACAAGCTACTTGTGCATGAACATCATTTGAGAGATCATTAATGAACATATTGATGGTGATGGAAGAAATAGTAAAGGCATGTGACTGACATCTGATGCCAATTGTCTACCAGATATCCAATCCTGCAAGGTAATATTATTTTTAGTGAAGGTGAGGATAACATCATAGGATTGGGTCAATCAAGTAACATACATTAAATTAAAAGGGCAATTAGAAACATAAAGAAGAGAGTCAACAATAAGGGATGGGAGGGGTTGGGTAGTACCTATGTTGTAAGCTTGTGTTTTTGGAGAAGAAAGAACAATTACTAAATATGTGATTAGTTGCATCAGAATCAATAACCTAAGGACAAAAAAAGGAGATTGAGAGAGATAAGTAGATCAACTATTGGTGTATGCCATCGAAGCAATGTTGTTAGTGGATTGGCAAGTTGCACACCATTTGATAAAGTCTTCAAATGTTGCTGGAGATGAATCAACTGACAATTTAGGAGCAATATGTGACTCAACAGTGGATGCCTGAGCAATATTGTGTGGATGAGGGAGTTTCTTGTTCAACTTCCAACAGTTATCAATTGCTCGTCCAATGTGGTGACAATGTTTGCACTTTGGCTGATTTTAGAACTACCTGTCCCAGAGTGTCCAAAATTATTACTCTGTGAAGCAAAGACAGTCACCTGTAATGAAGTATGTGTCTTCGTGTTTATTTTATGAGGAATACATAGGAGTGCAGATAATGTGGAAGTAATAGTAGGATTTAATGGTGATTCCAAAATCTTATCACTGGTAGCAATATACTCTTGTGACAGCCATACAGGCTCAAGGTCATCAAAAAATCACTGCCTCAAGTTCCTTCTACACATATGCAGATGGTGGAAGGAGCTCATTAAAATCATGTAAGACAACATGAAGCCGTTTATGATAAGCAGACATAAGACCCTTAAAATGTTGTTGCGCAAGAAGTGTTAACAGATTTTGCACACGTTGTATGGACGTTGTGTTTCATTGGTATAAAGGGCTCGAGCCTCACTCCCAACTGATGCATACATCTCATGGGACAAAAAATAGGTTTGAGTGAGGTGTTAATATTGGATTTAATGACACGGTAGACTTGAGCATCACTCCTTATCCATTATTCACTATGTTCTATAGAAATGGATTCAACAATGGTAGTGAGATGCGATCTGTAGCCCAACCCACTTAACCATAACCCAATTTCAGAAGCTCATGCAGAATAGTTAGAGACGTCCATCTTCTCAATATTAACAATATGGTTAGAAAAGATGGGAGAATTTGTTTTGGAGGTGGATATGGTGTTGGAAGACATTTTCTTTTGGAAGGCTGAAGTTAAAAAAAAATTAAAAAAAAAATTGAGCAGAGGGCACCTGAATAGTTGAAGCGAACTTGGGAGAAAAGTTCATAAAAATAATCCTCCAAAGATAGTGGGTCTACTGGGCAACACACTCTTGAAAAAGGCTCTAGATATTGCGTTATACTCTAAGGAAAAGAGAAACATTAAAAAGAGAAACATTAAGTTGAAACTGCATGTTTTTGAGATAGCTAGCACGGGTGCTTTATTTATATTGAGGAAAAAAAATCCGTACAGCTGATAGAGGAGATTTGATATCCTCTAATAACAAAAATAAATTAAAATGTTCTTAATAACACTTATATAGTTTAGGAATTCTTGATTATATAGGATTGACTCTTCATTTCTATAACTATAGCAATATTCGAAATGATAAGGATTAGTTTCTTATTTCTGTAGTTATAAGACTTAATGACAAAATAGTATGTTATGTTTGTCTTTAAAATTATATTTTAATAATAAAATAGTCTTACAAAACTATTGAAAGACATTTTACACACTGAGGCACTAGAATAAATATTTTGTTTTTTCTGGACTGAATTGATAGAGCTTTACACATTTAACTGAATTAGTCATTTATCCCAATAACCCGTTAACGTAAATCATGAGGGCTAGTAACACACTCTAGAACATTTTTTCTGATACAATATTCCGTAACTAAGTGTAATATTAAGAGAGAAAGGTTCCTTAAGCAAACTGTGTAACCTACAGAATATGGTGATTTTCAATAAATTTCGACTATTTAAAGAGGCTGTTCAAAATAATAGGTTAGAGAGTGTGTTCCTAGTATTAGTACTCTAATTCCTTTTTTATTGAAAAATAAATATATTGCAACTCGCAAAGTTGGGAATTAAATTCAGTGCAATCATTTTGAGTTGTAGTAAACTTCAGAGTGATGATTTATAGAAATGAGGACTGTTATTTGTATAACAAGTTGCACAAAGAATTTATAACCAAGAGAAGGATAGAGAGAAGCTCATGAGATATATTAAATTAGGGGAAGCAGAAAGACACAAAAGATTTCTTATGCAAACCTATATAAGTTGTTATATGAATAACATATGTTTACAGTGTGTCCTATGTATCAAGCACATCATCAGTTTCTTTCTCTTTCTATCACAACATATCATCTATTATACTTATACGTGTCATCTAATGTTAGAGTGTCCATTGCTTATTTTCCTAAATTTTGGGGCATCATAAAGGAATTGCCAGCATTTTTGAGTTATAGAAGCTACTTTTCATATATTTTTATAAATGATAAAAGTTACAAGCAATTCCTACATACTTTTGGTGTTCATCAGAGTAAACTTTTTCACCCTGCTAACCTATGTTTCTTTGATATGAACCTTTATTATTAGTATTACATAAATTATTGATAAAACTCTAATTTTATTGGGAACACAATATTAAATAAAGTAGAAGGAGGAAAATAATATCTATTATTTCTATTTTAATATATCTATAAATTAGATATAAAATAAAGTAATGCTTAGTTATGCAAAAAAGAATCACACAAACGTTTTATTGTTTCACATATTCAGATATCTGATCAAGTGAAGAGTAGGTTCTCTCCGGGACTTTCTTTGCCTCAAATTTGTGAGAACTTTTTGAAAGCAGCATATGATCCTCGTGTTTCTGGGATCTATCTTCATATTGATAGTTTAAATTGCGGGTGGGGTAAAGTAGAAGAAATTCGAAGGCATATATTGGATTTCAAAAAATCAGGTAAAGGCTCTGGACTTGTACTGCATCTTTCATATGGAATAAAGAGGAATGTGGAAACATAGAATATCCAAACAGTTTTTCATATTGTATGCTGTTTATAGAAACTTATATTAGAGTCAAATGAACCAGTGAAGATTTAGAAGATAGTTCAGTAAACTCACATACCTAGTTACATATATAATATAATTGCATATGGCTTCCATGGCTACACCCATTCAAAATGCCAAGCTACAGTTGTTTCTTGAACATTTTAAACCTTCACTACCAATACATGTACCATGAAGTTTTAGTGCTTTTCAAATTAGTCTCTTAAACCCTTCCACAGAATAATCAAGTCAAGAGAATTGTTAATTAGATTTCCATCTTTGATGTGATGGCCTTAAGTATCAGGCTTCTCTTGCTGAATTCAATGTATCCTCTCTTGTAGGATCAATGTAGTAATGATATATTAATGTACCTTTTCTTCTTCATGATTTTCTGAGGTTATGATGTAACTGAAGCTTTTTTTTTTTCCTGCTTGAGAATAACATTCTTTGATTTTTGATTATACTTGTAGGAAAATTTATTCTGGCTTATGTGCCTTTATGTCAAGAAAAAGAGTATTACCTTGCATGTGCATGTGACGAGATATACTCTCCACCCAGTGCTTACTTTTCTTTGTTTGGATTGACTGTTCAAGCCTCATTCCTTAGAGGTAAGATGATTTTTCTAATTTATTTTCCTTACAATTCACATAGTGAGTGCCCTTAATTTTGGTTTCTTTTCGAACAGCATCTCATACATGTGTGCGTACAATATTGATTCTTCATTTATCAGTACATCATATTTCTCCTTCAATTGTCATTGATGTCACTAGCTTAATCCTTTTGTAGTATGTTTGCCACCAATTTGGTCCTTACAATGATGTCTGAATGGTCCTTTGAAGAAAAAAACTGAGGGTATTTAATTTGTGGCTGATAAAAGGAGAACAAATCAGATATATGTTTGGAGGGCCAATTGGATACTTACTTTTGGTGAGGAGAAACAGGGGCATAGAAAGCGGGTGAAACTTGGGAAAAAAATCAAACAAAAGGTCTCCTATTAGCAATTTCCTTAGAAAGGCAATTTTGCATGTATTATGTACATAGATCCTAGAAAGGGACTTAATAGGTTTCCTTTTCTTTGAAGTTTGTACAGAATTTTTATGCATCCTAAAAGTCTGGTACTAATATTCCTTTCTATTACATTAAGTAATGCTATGTTAATTTCTCAGGCATTATTCTAATTCTCAGTGTCTCTAATCTTTTTTTGGCTCTCGAAAAATTATCTGTGTGCTGTTCTGCACATGCCACAAATACATGTCAGGAAATTATTGAATATTGATAAATCATTTTCAATTTTTAATCATATGATGCCTATAAATAACCCTAAAACTTGTGTGTTTGACATCATTTTATTAATTTCTTTCAGGTATTTTGGATAACATAGGAATTGAACCGCAAGTGGAAAGAATTGGAAAATATAAAAGTGCAGGTGATCAACTAGCTCGAAGAACCATGTCTGAGGAAAATTGTGAGATGCTGACTGCATTGCTTGATAATATCTATACAAATTGGCTGGATAAAGTCTCTTCTTCCAAAGGTACATTTGAATTTGATGTTTTAGTTGATTCTTGAGCCAGCATATTAACTTGTGGGCTTCTGCAAGTTTAATACAGGAAAAAGTAGAGAAGATATTGAGAAACTCATAAATGAAGGTGTTTATCAAGTTGACAAGCTGAAAGAAGAGGGACTCATATCAAATGTAATCTATGATGACGAGGTAATAGTTAATCCCCAGTGTTATTATACGAACAACCAAGTTGATCTTTGATTGCTACTGCCATAGGCATAATCATGATGCTAACCCTGGCTAGGTATGGTGATTAGTTAAAGCCCTTCTCATAGTCGCAGACATATGGATTGGATCTTATAACATTGCTTTTATAGAATTCACCTAGGTCACTGTTTTGACCAACCATTAGGTTATTAGAATGATTATTTGTACAGGTAGTTTGTCATCTTGAGCTAATAACAATAATAATAATATTGAGTAAGATGGAATCTCAGCTAATGATTAGTGGTTGTTTTTTTTATGGAAAAATCCTAAATATAAACAGTTTTTGTCCTGCTAGCTAAAAAATTGTTGGTTTTATTGTTTCTCCATTTAAAGTTTGTTGATTTTTGTCTTCACAGTTGTTTGTATTCAAATATATTGATAATTAACATTGGTTAATGAGTGCTTTGAAGGATGTGAATACATCTCAAGCAAAGAGCATTAGAAGGATAAGAAACATTAAATATTTTGCAGATTATCACCATGTTGAAGGAGAGACTTGGAGTGAAACTTGATAAAGATCTGCCTATGGTGGACTACAGGTAACAATTTCTATATGATTTTGAGAATGCACCATAGTTTATGCTATTTATTTGAACTGCCTAAAAGTTAGCTTTAGAAATCTGTAACTAATAAATTCTCATTCCATAGTCTCAAAATACACCTTCTGCTTCTTAACAAGTTTCATTCCCAATCATCAAGTTACTTTCAACATTAGAAGTTTAGACTATTGTTAAAGATCATGGAGTTTTATACTTTCTACGATCATGTAAATTCAAATCAAATTTCCTGTGAAAAGAAAGGGATGTTACCAGGCATTAAGTTACTAATTGACGAGAAGTAGGTGCCTAAGTATTTGACTTTCTTGTTCGGTAAAATTTGTTTGGCATGGTGCTGGTGATATTCATTGTTACCATCTTTCAAATCCTCTATCTGCAATTCTTTAATGTTATCCTTAGTTTACTGGTTACTTCTATTTTGGAATTTTGTTACAGAATTTGATTCATGTTAGTATAACATAATATTCAAAAGTAACACTTTCCTGTTGAGAGTACTAGCACATCCAATTCATGTATCTAACTTTAAAATATTGAGTTTGGTATAATACAACGTAAAAGTATATTGATTTATTTTAGGGGGCATTTGGAAGAGATTCTCTGGAGGGTTTTTGAGATTGTAAAAGTAACTTTTGACCTTTCCATAAGCTCTTTTGAGCCTTTGGTTATGAGCTATACAAAAGAAGTGTATTGAAATAAGCTCTTTTTAGCTTATTTTAGTAAGCTTCACAATGAAATTGTGAATAAATTTCATTAAGCTCACATGTGCTTAATGGTATTGCTTATCCAAAAAGGCCTTTAATATTAACTTTGGAAACACAAATCTTCAATTCGTTTTTATAGAAGTTGAGGAAATTTTAGTAATTGTATAATATACTGAAAATTTTCATTTTAAATATCTTTTTTTATTCAACCCCCACTTGTTTGGTCTTGGTTCTTTCTGTGGCTTATGCTTTTGTTTTAATAATTTATTTTGGGAATATGTCATTTTATTATTTTAGCTTCTAAAGAGAGTTTCTAAAATTAAAAAATTATTATATACTTTTAAAAAATATATCAATTTATATTACATCAGAGTCACTTTTTTTCCTGAAAATTTTGTAACAAACTGACCCTTGATCTTTCCAAAACTTGTCTTTGGTGTTAGATATTTCTGTGGCATTTGCATTTTGGGAATAACTTATTTGGAGGATATTCATTTTATTATTTTCTTGAGAAAGCTTTTAAAAGCATAACATTTAATAAGTGAATATTTTCCCTTAATTAATCTTTCCAACACGTGAGTGTAAATTACAGATTTCATGTGGCTTACAATTTTGCATTCTTTTTTACTTTGTTTCTAACAGATGTTCCATATGATTAGCAAAATATACCAAATAATTTATATTGATTGTATGATGATGTTTCTTGCATCAATTTAATACAGGAAATACTCTCGAGTTAGGAAATGGACTGTTGGAATATCAGGTGGTAGAGAACTTATAGCCATTATCCGAGCATCAGGGAGCATTAGTCGTGTAGAGAGTCAATTAAGTGTCTCTAGCTCAGGCATCACTGCGGAGAAGTTTATTGAAAAGATTCGAACTGTCAGAGGTAAACTTGACCTTACAAGTTATAGTTCACCTTTTAAATATTAATGCAGGACGCTGATTAAAATTGCACTTATTCAATGGAATATTATCTGGATTTTTTATATTGATTATGGAAGCTGCTGTTAATGCTTCATAGATATCTTTGTTTAAGTAGTAATATTATTCAATGATGTCCCTACGGTAAATGAGAAGGAGATGAATAGATTACTTATGCTTCCGAAAAAGAGGTATGGCTTTCCTCCCAATATTGTTGTATAAGCAATGTTTTAAATGCCAGATAGCGGTGCAGAGTGGCCAGCTCCAAAAGTGTCACAGCGAGAAAGCATACAGCGGGATTGCTATTTTGAATTTTTTTTATAGATTATATAATATAAATATAAATTTTAAAAAGTTATAAAAAATTGTAACATTCATAAATAACAAAAAAAAAATTCATAGGTGTGTCAAACAAAACATGTAAGTAAATCCAAAAAGTCAAATACAAGTTTCCTAGATTCGAATTATCAGTTATCATCTCCTAAATTTATCAATAGATTTCAATATTGGGAATTAAAATCCCAAAAATAGTCCTCCAGGCAGGCCCTAATGCCTATGTTCAAAGGTATGTTTTGGAATCAAAACATAGTGCCACTATTCAGCCCGCCATTTGGTTTGCTATGACTGCTACACTAAACTGTTCCACTACAGCAGCCCCTGTATTCGGCAGGGCCGCTCCGCACTGGTATACTAGTATTGCGTGCTATTTAAAACCCTTTCTATAAGTTGACAATGTAAAAGATCAAATAGATATGGAACCCAGGTAGCAAGAACCGAAAATATATCTTTATTAGGATCTCTAATGGTCCGTCCATTCTGTAGGGTCGAAATGGAGGGAGTAGAGGGGGAAGAGGAGAGATGGAGGGGAGATGAAGAATCTTGCTCTTTGATTGTGTGGATTGGGTGTGGGTCCCACATGTTTTTATTTCCTCACTCAATATGCGAGATTTCAAAAGTACTGCATTACCCACTCGAAACAATTTATTATCTTTTCTCATAATCAATTGTCAGCTCACATCATGCGAAACAATTGATTGTGCCAGAAAAAAATTATTTTCATATTTGTTTCGATTTTTTCTATTTCTCCGAAACTAAACACCCCTAAAACTCATCATATTTTTTACCTAATTCTCGTATGAAATGGAGCATGAATTTCCGCAGACAAGAGATCCTTCAGCCAGGGGAAATAAGTAACTGCTATCTGAACCCTTTGTTTGTGTTCAGGATGTAAAGTATAGGGGCTACTTCTGTTTATATAGTAAAAAGCATATGCAACAACAACAACTCGACTTATCTATCCATATTTAGGAATGTAAACATAATCATAATCATGTTTTTATCATAGTTAATCCCCATCAACATGCTGTTTTATAAAAATGTAACCTTTGACAGTGTATTATTTTAATTCACTCACATGTGTTATTTTCCCCAGAGTCAAAAAAATTTAAGGCTGCTATCATTAGAATTGACAGTCCTGGAGGTGATGCTCTTGCTTCTGATTTGTAAGTTCTGGTAAAATTTCCCCTCTTTCAATCATATGTCAAAACTGCTATTTTAAGTATTTAATAAAAAAAATTGTTGGTTTTCTTTACATTGGTTTGAAATTATTGGTTGGATGGATCTAGGTCTGGTCTGCACCATGGCATCATTCATTTAGAGTACCTGTATAATGTTGATCTATTCTTAATTGTAGTTTTTTCTTTTGAGATGATAATAGTAGCATATATATATACATACAGTTTTGGATCATAATAAACTTCGGTCCCAATTTTTCATTCTTAACTTCAATTTTTAAAAGTGACGACACCTATAAGCAAAATTGATACACATGCAAAGTTATGGCCTTTTATAAGAAAAATTAAACAATATAACACATTATTAAAAGTACTTAATGACTAAGAATGCCTGGCAATTGCTAGATTTTTAATGCCTAGGAAAAGTTCAGCACCAACAGCAACTCTCTCATTTCTATCCATACAAATAGGCAGTGGTAGCATCCAACCTGTGTAACAGTATACTAGCAGAGCAGTAGCTTAAATGGTCCACCAGAATTGGTTTTCAGAAACCCTATATGGAACTTTCCAATTTCAGCTACTGTAGGTATCGATATTTTAAAATCTTGATTAAATAATTTTCATTTTCAAAAACAATAATTTTAGATTTGGAGAGGAGTTAGTCATGTCCTTTATGTAGTGGTCTACATCAATTTGCAATACATCTTCAATTGTTGTCATGGATGATGTTGTTATACTTAGTATTTTTTTGATTTGCATGTTTAGGTGATCATATCTGGTGTCATCATCTGCAGGATGTGGAGAGAAATCCGGCTTTTGGCTGCCAAAAAACCAGTCATTGCTTCAATGTCTGATGTGGCAGCAAGCGGAGGGTACTACATGGCAATGGGAGCTGATGCTATTGTTGCAGAAAGCCTTACCTTAACTGGTTCAATTGGAGTGGTCACAGGTAAACAGAGTGTTTTACTGTTTCAGTAGGTGAAATAATAGCAGGAAGATATAATTACTTAACTGAAGCTAAAAAATACAAAGTTATTAACAAATTTATTTCACAGAATATATTATTTAACTGAAGATATATACATATGACATCTTTTTGTAGGAAAATTTAACCTGGGGAAACTGTATGAGAAGATTGGCTTTAACAAAGAAGTTATATCAAGGGGAAGATATGCTGAGCTCCTTGCTGCTGAACAACGTCCTTTCAGGTAATATTATTTCTCTATTTCCTTGTGTAAAGATTATAGTGGATAAGCAAAGAATATTAGACAGTGTAGTATGCGAGAAATATGTGAAAAAGGAAGTTGTATCGGTTGAAGAGAAATAAAAACAACATTGAAAATTATTTTTTTTATAATTTTATAGTTTATTATTAATAATTTTATTTATTATTCACTATTTTTACATAAAAAAGCCTGAAAAAAAAAATCTAAACCCGTGAGTGTCCCTAATTGATTATGGAGGCAACCAATACATTTTATGCATTTTGAGGAACATAATTAATATGTTGCTGCGAATGCTAGTTTGGGCTTTCTTCACTGTTTTGCCTGGAATCCAACGCGTGCCCCACCATTATTTTTTACTCTTCTTCATGCTTCTTTCCTTCCGAACAATCTTTAATTTCCTTTGATCCCCTTAGTCTCTCCCTCTCTTTCCAAGCTATGAAACCAACTGTACGACACAACCTTAGGACGCCAGGTTTCTACCTCCATTTATGATTTAAATGTTTCCTCTAGCAGTTAAGTATTTTTATCGATGAACTTTGCAGGGTTCTTATTTTTCTATTGTATCTCACGTAAAGTACGTGTTTGACTTCTGAAACAAACAGTGAAAACTTTCGATTTTCTTGTTTTGGTACAGACCAGATGAAGCAGAGTTATTTGCCAAATCAGCCAGGCATGCTTATAAACAATTTCGGGACAAGGCTGCTTTGTCCAGATCAATGACAGTAGGTTTTATTTAAGCTAATTCCCATGCTTTTGTTCATCCTTCTTGTAGATCTTTGTCACAGGCTCACAGCTAGTATACTGTCACTAGGTAGAAAAGATGGAGGAGGTTGCACAGGGAAGGGTTTGGACTGGTAATGATGCAGCATCGCATGGTTTAGTTGATGCTATTGGCGGGCTTTCTCGTGCTATTGCCATAGCAAAAGTCAAGGCCAATATACCTCAAGACAGTCAGGTTGGTTTGAAACCTTTATTTTTGTTGTATAAATGTATAGATGCAAAGCATGGTGATTATGTTATGCTTGAGCTACCTCAGGTTACACTTGTGGAGATCTCCAGATCCAGCCCTTCTCTACCCGAGCTCTTGTTAGGTGTAGGGAGTTCCCTCGTTGGAGCTGACAGAATGGTGAAGGAACTGCTACAGGGCATGACATTTTCTGATGGAGTTCAAGCCCGGATGGATGGAATCATGTTTCAGACATTGGAAGAATATCCTTTTGGGAATCCCATTTTGTCAATAATAAAAGATTACCTCAGTTCCCTGTAGTTGTCTATACTTCATTCAATCATTGTCTCATTTTATTCGTATAGTTTTCTACATAGTCCTTTTTTTTATATATATTTTGTTGTCTAAATGGGTGACATCAGATAAAGAAGGGCTCCTTTAATGTCTACCTCACAACCCTTGTACATATACACGATGTAAAGTTGGACATTTCAAAGGTTAGTTTTACACATCAACTAAGACGGAATATCGTGTCTACTGGGTGCTGGCTGTGTTCATTTTTCTCGTAATGCATATACAACTCTATCCCGGTAGCATAAGATTAGTCGTGTTAGTGAACAACCTAGTCCTCACATGCTTGATGCCTGTTTCATAGCATTTTTTTCTAACTAATTTTTTATTGAATGAGATTTTGAGGAGTGGGCTCGAACATACTCAGCCAACTTTTTTTTATGGATGGATGTCGTGGGATTTTGTGTAGAAAAAGTCATTGGGTTGGAGGGGTTACCGATCTCTTGTAAAATGTTTCAATATATTAAAAATAAATTGATTTTTCGAAGTAAAACACTCAAACACCTTTAAGAAAATCTATTATGTAAAAGTAAGAATCGAGTGTACTCTGATAAAAAGTTTTTCATTTTATTTTCCTTATTGATTTTGAAAATAGAAAACTAACATGTTTAAAAGTAATAAAAAGCCGACACGATTACATTTAACTGAGTCTAGTAGTGTTCCGTGGTTTGTTGGCGGAGAAGGTTAAATTAATTTGATTTTTTTTGCCTTAGTAAAACTTGATTACTTAATGAAAACTTGAAAAGATCACTTAATGGAAACCACTAATACGACTAATACAAATTTCCAACAATTCTCAAAGCATATGTGTAGGTGTATTTAAAAGGGGGTCAAATTATCCTATCAGATTTTTCAGAATTATAAAAAATATATATATCACATATAACAATTTTAAGAATAAAATTTAAATAATTGATTTTGTCAAATATTTACAAAAGTATAATAAAAAACACATACAGCAATTGTAGTGAACACTTTTAACAAGTTCAGTGTCAAACAATTACAAATAGTTATAAGAAAATCAATTTGAATCTAACGAAAGATAAGATTAAACTATCTAATAGTATATTTTATTGTCGAGTACAATTATTTATTGCTCATCCTCAACGTATATGTTACAAGAATAATCACAAGCTTCTTGAATCCCGCTTTCCATAAAGATTATTATCGATGTAGTAATTTTGCTTTCCATTTCCAGAATCTGCATTTTTCAGAGTTTAAGAGTCAGATGAAATACTTCTAAATATTATACTCGAGTGCAAAATAACACTTGTAAAGTTATTATAACAAAAGTGTAACATTCATATTAGGAAAGAAGAGTGTCATATTTGGAATTTAATCACATGGTAATACACCATGTTGCATACTTCCACTTCATATTCCCTTCATTTTCTTTTATATATGTTCATTTAAAAGTGCAGCACATTAATAAATTTTCACAGAAGCCTAAAAATAAATAACAGAAGTAGATGTGGCAACAACATATAATCAGTTTTGCAGATTGCAATTAATGTAAATATACCATAGCCATAGTAATATCTCCAAATTAATCCGTGAAATAATGTCATGTCAGGCATTTGAGACCTTGAGATTTTCAAACTTTGCAAAACACATCTCACTTTAATAATTCTTGTAAAAAAGAACATAAGATGTCATACCTCAAATTTAACGAGATATTGCATTACAACCACAACCATACAAGCAATTAAAAGTTAAAATGTAAGCCAAATTTATTTAGTAGAAATTACAAGAAAATTCAATCACCAACAAAATAAATAAATAAGAATTTAACACTTTTTGTCATGATGTATGATAGAAAAGTTCAGTGAGGTAAAGGAACTTATTTCATGATTAATGGCAAAAGTTTAGAGGTAAACTAAATTCTTCAGACAGAATTGTCGGATTATTACTTTTCACATTGAGATTATAATTGCTTTCACGTCAATTTGCTTGCATAATTATCTCCCACTAATCATACTTATTTTGTACTTTGCAGTTTTAATAAACTTCAGTGTATTTTGATCGTTTTTAATCAATAACTGATTATAATTTAGTTTATTATGTAAATATATAAAATATATTTACATAAAACATTTTAAAAAGTATATTTGTCAACTTAAAATTGTGTTGCATGCTTCTTCATGAAACATAGCTATTAAAAAGAACTTGGTTTGACAATGTATATGTCAAATATAAACTTTGTTAATTTTTATTAAACAAAACTTTATGAAAATTTTAAATACACAATTCAATCCTCAAATTTTTTACATATTTTGTTTGTTTTAATAAATTCAATAAAATCAAACAAATATTTTTATAAGTTATTTTATAATAAAGAACATCATAAACAAAACTAAAAATTATTCAAAACAAATGAGTTCTATGTTCTATATTAAAATTTTACTCAACTATTTAAAATTTAAATGATAAAATAATTTGGAACAATACAATTTATTGATAAATTTATTACTTTTGACTGTGTGCTGTGATATTTATATCAGACATAAATTAATAAATTAAAAAAATGTAGCATTTTTGGATGCCATGATAGACTTAAGAGCGTTTGGTTGGTGTTTATCACCTTTATGGCTAACGAATTTGTAACTACCATTCAAATTGAGTACAGTAAAACTGAAGTCTGATAATGGCTTCTGTGTCACCACCAACTCTCTCATGGCATCACAGACTCCCCATTCATCACAGAAGCAGTTGGACATGGAACCACAACAAAAGCAACTCTTTTCCTTCATTTATGCTTCCAAAATCTTCTCTTTCTTCTCCAACAACACGCAAACTTCACCATCTTTCTCCCACCCAAACAAACAACGCACACCAACCCTTTCTGCAACGCCTACACAATCTCTGCGACTCCGGGAACCTCAACGAAGCCCTCAACTTGCTCCACTCGCAGTCCCAAAACGGCGTCGGTTCCTCTTCAGACATTATAAAAGAAGCCATTGGACTCTTACTACGAGCCTGTGCGCACCACAAGGATGTTGAGATCGGGCGAAAGCTCCACGCTATGGTCTCGGCGTCGCATCGGTTCCACAACGACGTCGTTCTGAACACCCGCATTGTTTCCATGTACGCCGCGTGTGGGTCCCCCTCGGACTCTCGCTCCGCCTTCGACGCCGCGAAGGAAAAGGACCTGTTCCTCTACAACGCGCTTCTCAGCAGCTACGCGCGTAACGCGCTTTTCCGCGACGCGATTTCGCTGTTCCTCGACTTGCTCTACGCGACGGAGCTCGTGCCCGACAACTTCACGCTCCCCTGCGTGGTTAAGGCCTGCGCCGGCGTCGCGGACGCGGGACTCGGCGAAGAGGTTCACGCGCTGGCTTTGAAGTTGGGTCTTTTCTCTGACGTTTTTGTGGGGAACGCGCTTATTGCCATGTACGGGAAATGCGGGCTCGTAGAGAGTGCCGTCAAGGTGTTTGAAACTATGCCAAAGAGAAACTTGGTGACATGGAACTCGATGATGTACGCGTGTTCTGAGAATGGGGGTTTTGAGGAGTGTTGCGGTGTTTTTAAGGGACTGTTAAGTGAGGAAGAAGGTTTGGTACCTGATGTTGCTACGATGGTGACGGTGATTCCTGCGTGCGCTACTCTAGGTGAAGTGGGAATGGGAATAGTTCTTCATGGTTTGGCTTTTAAACTTGGCATTAGTGAGGAAGTGACGGTGAATAATTGCCTTGTTGACATGTATTCGAAATGCGGTTACATGGGGGAGGCGAGAGTTTTGTTTGATATGAATGGTGGGAGGAATGTTGTTTCTTGGAATACCATGATTGGTGGATATTCTAAGGTAGGAGATTTTCGTGGAGTGTTTGTGCTGCTACGAGAGATGCTGAAAGAAGAGAAGGTGAAGGTGAATGAGGTGACGGTGTTAAACGTTCTGCCAGCTTGTTCGGATGAGCTGCTGACCTTGAAAGAACTTCATGGTTATGCTCTTAGGCGAGGATTTCAGATTGATGAATTGGTAGCCAATGCTTTTGTTGCTGCCTATGCGAGGTGCAGTTTGATGGATTGCGCTGAGCATGTCTTCTGTGGTATGGAAGAGAAAACGGTGAGCTCTTGGAATGCACTGATTGGTGCCCTCGCGCAAAATGGCTTTCCCAGAAAGGCTTTAGATTTGTATCTTGTGATGAGGGATTCTGGGTTGAATCCTGATCGGTTTACTATTGGTAGCCTTCTTTTAGCTTGTGCGCACTTGAAATTCCTTCGTCTTGGCAAAGAGATTCATGGTTTTATGATGCGTAATGGTTTAGAACTGGATAAATTTCTTGGGATATCGTTGTTGTCACTTTATATTCAATGTGGTAGTATATTACGAGCAAAGTTAATTTTTGATAAGATGGAAAACAAGAGTTTAGTATCCTGGAATGCCATGATTTCTGGCTTTTCGCAGAATGAACTTCCTTGTGAGGCTCTTGATACATTTCAACAAATGCTCTCAAGTGGAATTGAGCCACAAGAGATTGCTGTAATGTGTGTTCTGAGCGCTTGTTCGCAGGTTTCATCATTGCGGCTTGGAAAAGAAGTTCACTCCTTTGCACTGAAAGCTCATTTATCTGACAATAACTTTGTTATTTGTGCATTGATAGACATGTATGCTAAATGTGGATGTATGGAACATTCTCAGAGCATTTTTGATAGGGTAAATAACAAGGATGAAGCAGTATGGAATGCTATGATTGCAGGATATGGAATTCATGGGAATGGACTGAAGGCTGTTGAGCTGTTTGAATTAATGCAAAATAATGGCTGCAGGCCAGATTCTTTTACGTTTATGGGAGTGTTAATGGCCTGCAACCATGCTGGCATAGTGACAGAAGGATTAAAATATCTTGGTCAGATGCAGAGCTTGTATGGTGTAAAGCCAAAGTTAGAACATTATGCATGCGTGATTGATATGCTTGGTCGAGCAGGGCAGCTGAAAGAAGCTTTAAAGTTGGTAAATGAGATGCCAGATGAACCAGATTCAGGTATATGGAGTTCTTTACTCAGTTCCTGTAGGAATTATGGGGATTTGGATATTGGAGAGGAAGTTTCCAAAAAGTTATTAGAATTGGAACCAGATAAAGTTGAGAATTATGTATTGCTATCAAACTTATATGCTGGATTAGGAAAATGGGATGAGGTGAGAAAGGTACGGCAGAGAATGAAGGAGATTGGTCTTCATAAAGACGCAGGCTGCAGTTGGATTGAAATAGGAGGAAAGATTTATAGATTTCTTGTCAGTGATGGATCACTTTTGGAATCAAAAAAGATTCAGCAAACTTGGAATAAATTGGAGAAAAAAATAAGCAAAGTTGGATATAAACCCGACACAAGTTGTGTGCTTCATGAATTGGAAGAAGAGGAAAAGATTAAGATACTGAAGAGACATAGCGAGAAGCTTGCAATTTCTTTTGGTCTGTTAAATACGGCTAAAGGTACAACATTGAGGGTTTGCAAAAATTTACGCATATGTGTAGACTGTCACAATGCAATCAAGTTAGTATCAAAAGTTGTTGAAAGGGATATTGTTGTAAGGGACAACAAGCGGTTTCATCATTTCAAAAACGGATTTTGTACTTGTGGAGATTACTGGTAGTTGGGGGACTATATTAGTCTTTAATATATTGTTTTTATTGAGTGAAGAACTCCATTAAGCATCAATGGAGTTGTGAAGAACTGCTTCTGTATATCTTCCGTATTATACAGGTGTATATGTTCAATCCAATTCTTTGCATCATTACTGACAGGAAAGATGAGGCATGTAGGATTCGTCCCTTGTCTATGACTTGTAAACCACTACCTTCATTGTAAACTGGGTGAATATTTTTTTCACTGCAAATACAATTGTATAGCACACTGTGTAATATATTGTGAAATGTATGTTAAAGAGGTCACCATGGAAAGGCAAAAGAAGAATTTCAAATGCAAATGCGTAGTTTCATTTCAATCAGATTAGTACATTTTGTATTTATAATGAGAGAAAATAAATAATTCAGAGGAAGGAAGTAATCATGCTTCAAGAGATATCATTCTCATTTATATTTGAAGATTTAGTTTCCTTTCAAGTCTTGTTTTCACACTATTCTTAGAACATCTCCAATTCAAGGATATTATAATTCCTGTTGTGGATATGATGTATGGGAAGAACTCAGGGACTAAGCTGGTTCTTGGACTACGGATGCTCGCGTTCGCGTCACATGACGGGAGAAACTTTTACATTCCTAAACCTAAAGCAACATGAAAGAGGCAAAATAGCCTTCAGAGGCATCGACAAGGGCAAGATAAAGGTATTGGCACGGTACGTATTTCTCCCTTTGTCTCTATTAAAAGTGTGCTTTATGTTGAGGAATTCAAGTATAACCTAATGAGCATAAGTCAATTATGTGACTGGTTGCATGGTTTCCTTCAAAAAAATATACATGCATAGTCTCAACATTTGGTGAACAGACTCTCTCTTAGCCAGACGACTTAACAATCTTTACAAGTATATCTGATAGATCTTAGCAAGTAGAAAGTAACCTATCCGCTTTCCAAAGAAGATGAAAGATGGCTTTGGAATAAAAATATTGGGCATTTAAATCTAAAATATATTTAAAAGAATTCTTATAAAAATATCATAAGAGAATTTCCTAATCTTTATGGAAAACTCATCTTCTTTGTGAAGCATGTTAGAGAGGAAAATAGTTAAAAAGCTCTTTTAAATTGACAAAATATGTTAGTGCTAGATCTCTACAACTCTTGCATATGGATCTTTTCGGACCCACGAGACGCTAAGTTTGGATGAAAAGAAATATGGTTTGACCATTGTAGGTGGCTGTTCAAGATTTACATGGGTATTCTTATTAATCCACAAGAATGAGTCTTTTAGGGTGTTTGAAGTATTTTGTAAAAGAGTACAAACTAAAAAGGATTTATGTATCTCTAGTATCAGAATTAACCATGGGACTGAGTTTGAGAATGGGGAGTTTAAAATATTCTATGATATTAATGGGCTACACCACAATTTCTCTTTATCGAGAATACCTCAATAAAGTGGGGTTGTAGAAATGACAAAACTCTCCACAAAGATGGTTAGAATTATGCTCTCTATGAACTCTTTACCAAAAGCAATTTTGGGTAGAGGCAGTAAACACTATTTCTATGTACAAAACAAAGTACTCAAAAGATCTTTGTTGGAAAAGACCCCTCATGAATTGTGGGTTATGTTAATGTTTTTAGCTGTAATTGTTATATTCTTAATACTAAGATCCAAGGTTGATAGGAGGAATATTTTTAGGATACTTTGATAGATCTAAGGCTTATAAAGTGTATAACTTTTTGTACCTTGATTACGAAGGAAACTAGAAATGTTAAGTTTGATATTTTTTCTTAGACTGATATGAAACTATTAGACCTTGAAGCTGAATTTGAAGAGCTTAGGATCAAGGCTTCAAATGAAGGTCATGTTGGACTTGAAGACTCAAGCCTCCAATGAAATTGTTTTGATCATGATGTTGGAAGATGAAGATTAATATGTGGAAAATATTTTCATTTTAGCTTTCATTATATGTTGTTCAGTCTTTCACAAGTTATTCACACGGTTTTTAAATCAGTAGACAACCTATATTAAAATCAGTTAAGCGAAAATTGTTTTTGCAAAGTTAAAAATATAAAAAAAAAAAGGTTTTATGGCTTTGTTGATCATTAAACTAGGAAGGCTTCAAAACAGGACAATTGATTATCAATTCAGCTCAATTTTTAAATGTTTTCATAAATTAACCAATTAAAATTTTGTATAATTGATTGATTTTTTTTCTAAATTAAATACAAAGTGAAAATAATTGATTAACACGTGTCATAATCGATTAATAATCGATTGATATAGAAAGCGTTGTAAATGTTTTTCAAATTTCAACAAGAATAAGAATAATTGAGTAAATGCTTAAATCAACATATTCTGAATTCTTTAAGTAAAGTTTTGTCTCACTATTTTATCCAATTAATACTACTTATAAATACAATTTCTTTTGAGATTATTTAAGCTATTTTCATTTGCCAAAACCTTTTTCATTTTTTGTGAATCAAAGGCTGTGTTGTATGGTGCCAAAACCTTGTGCATTGCTTCCATTCTAAATTTTTGGTACATTCTTTCCTTTTCCTTATTGCTTGAAATGTTCTAGTATATATCCTCTTGTGTAATCAAGAGTTGATATGGTTTGTATCCTCTTGGAGTATTTCAAGAGTTGAACATATTTTCTTGAGTTTGTTCAAGAGTTTATTTAGTTTTTACTTGTTGTCTTGATTTTGTAAGTTACATGTATGAGTGTCTTGTACAAACTTTTGAAAGATAGTGGAATATAGTTATTCTAGGGATTGAATAACTGAAACTGGATATAGGATCACTGAACGAGTATAAATTTATTGTGTTATTTTTATCTTCCTTTATCTTCTTCATATTGTTGTCAACCAATCATGATTCCCACGGTAATTGCATTTAGTTTTTCAAATTAAATCAATTTTAAAAGAACTTGAAGTAAAGAAAAATCTTTTGAAAAAGTTTCAAAACCAAATCAATACATTTCTTCAAATCAATACATTTCAAGTTCTCCACTTCGTTAAATCACCAGTTCTTGGATCCAGGTGTAAAAAGCAATGAACAAAAACAAGTGCAAAAATTAATTATACTCTTCATATGAAAACATGCAGTACTTGAAGTTCAATACATTTCTCTATATTTCAAGTTCAATACATTTCTCACAGCTATGATTTCTTGAATCTTGATTTCTTCATAGAGTATAGATGCGTTACGTTACGTTAGAAAACTCAGTGTGTACCTCCACTTCACAATTTACCAGCTACTCAACCACTGAACTAGCAACCGATTGGTGGAACGTCGAAGCAGAAGAAGGCTCAGTGGGGGAAGTGGTTACTCTGATCGACATGTCCCAGAGGACCCAACAATTCAGAGACCGCAACTTGAAGGTAAGAAACCTTGTCTTTGAGTTGCGCATTGTGTTGGAGGATTTGTTGGTTACATTCCAGCAAGTAAATGATCTTTTCAGAGAGTTGGCGATTCAGTGTTTGTAGATGGTCAAGGTGACACTGAAGGAACTCAATCTGTTGCTTTTTCTGCATTCGGGACCTGCGAGCTGATTCACGGTTTGAGAACATCCTCTTCTTGCGGTCCTCAAGGAGAGCAATTGCTTCGTCAGCATTGTTGTTGTTGTTGCTGTTCGATGACGTGTTTGGACTGTTGGTGTTGTTGGAAAGGTGCAATCTGGAGCAGTATAATGGAATATGGTGTAATACTTGGGATGAATCCACATGAGTGAAAATGCAGTCACGGTATCTCATATGGCCTTCAGTTGTTTCATTGTTCAGAGTGGAATTCTGGGTTGGAGAAATAAAGCTACTATGCTGTGTTAAGGTAGAAAAATTCGGTGGTCCACCGAGTCTCTTAGCCTCATTCCCTTCCATGCTTTTAACTCAAGCAATAGAGAGAGAGGAATGATGTTGAAGGTTTTGTAGTGAAGATGTTATTTAAGACAAGGAAAAATAGCAGACAAAAATGTTGTTGGCACGTGTGTTTGTTGGTTTATTATTAGTTTTTGTACTTATGTTTGATGCGTGGGTAATAATGATTGTAAATTTGGAAAGTTAACGATTCTTAAAGACCAAGAATAGTAATAGATAATGATAGATGATAATTTATATTCATCAAACCAATAAAACTACAACTTAGTATTATCAATATAATGATTGGTCCAATTTTTAAAAATTAATTTGAATAAAAGTATTGGTTGACACCCCGTGAACCACCCCGTGAAATATAAAGGGAGAGCATGGTTTAAGAAAAGAGACCAGGCATGCTAATCGGAGTCCTAAGAATTTATATTGAATTAAAAAAATTAGTTACAATAATATTTTATAGTAATATACAAGTGTGTTCCATTTGAAGTACCTGAAACCTCCACCGTGTTTTTCACATTAGAGTATATGAATTTTTTCACTTGATAGTAGACTTCAAAAATGGATTGGACGGACGACTGGGTTGTCCCAAACTAGTGTCTGATTTGTCAAGTCCATTCTTCTTTGATGACTTCGTAGAGGGATCATATGATGGATGAGGAGTCTGTTCCACCTGACGCATGTCTCCCACCTTGTCCCTTGTTTCTTCCCCTGTCTGCTTTCCCTTCATAGTTTCATTTACCATTGCAGTTCTAATTATGCCAGCTTTAGCTACCTCTTGAGTTTTGTGTTTCTTTATGAATGATGGAGAAGATAATTCTGATGATGACATAGTAACTGCATTTAATGTTTCAGTTCGAGTTGGGGCCTTGCTTCCGTTATGAAGAGCATCAGCTTTAATGGGTGCAACACAGTTTTCTTTGATCTTGGTTCCCATAGCTTTTTCTGCTTCATCCAGTAGCCTTTCCTGTTTTGAACATGCAGCAATTACAAGGTAAAGATGGCAGTGAATTGGTACTACCCTTTGTTTAAACTGTACTTTTGTTAGGACATAAGAGGCTTACCTCCAATATGCTGCTGAACCTTTCGGCCAAGTTTGGAAGTTTCAGAGCAGTAACAAGTTTTATTGCACCTCTCACTGATTTTTCCAGAGTCAAAAGTTTCACAAGTTCAGTAGCTCGCACAAGCTTATTGCCTGAAATATCCATAAGGGCGAGGCATGATTACTTTTCACTTTCACAATTGAAGCCATACAGAGTGGAATGAAAAACAGACGCTTATGAACTCACTGTTGCAGCATGATGCTATTAGCCTCAGTATACATTTATCCTGCGCTGCTTCCAAATTGAAAGCATCGTCATCAAGTGAAGTAGTGTCCAGACCTAGAGATGCCATTTCTTCCATTCTTCTCTGAACCTGGATGTAACATGTTTACACATTCAGGTATTAGATAAAACTGATAAAGACAACTCAAACTCAGGGTACAAGTGAAGTAGAAATGAATCAAGACTGATGAAAGGCTCGCTAAAAGAGAGTGATGATCGTCAAATTTGAAAAGGGTATGAGAGAAACAAACCAAAAAGAGATGCAAGTTGTTCATCATAAACTCGTTTTCATGGACTTCAGATCCCAAGTCAGAGGAAGCAAGGGGAAATGAAAGACTCAACGGAGTGAGAACTGGCTTAGGCATGACCTATTATGAAAGTGAATAACAATTAATTATTAGTTAAAGAAAAAACGAGAAAAGCAGAATGCATCAAACTGTTTAGTAGTCTTGTACCTGAGGGAAGTCATCAGGCTTTTTGCATACCACACAAAATACCTTGCTTGCATTCAACCCCGTTACCCAGTAGTTTTCTTTTGAATTCTCTTTTAAAGCACTGCACATTGGAAGTTTAATAAACAAAATCAACAAATCTCAGGCATAAGAATAATAGGCACATCAAACCAGTTCATATGGTTAAACGATCATTGAACCTGAAGAGTGGGACCCATCTGCCACCAAATTGGCTCGTATATGATCTTAGCACACCCTATATATTATAATTACCAAATCAGCTAGAAAAACACGAAGAACTCATAAGCAGAGGGAATAAATATCAAATATCAACAGTAACTACAAACACAATTAATACCTTCGAATCGTATGAACACAGTTGGCCTTCCTCGCTAAACCCAAACCAACTTAGGGATGAACCAGGAGATATTGGCATGCGACCTTGAAGGAGTTGGATCCCTTGAAGGATATTAAATACTATAAACTCTAGCATCTGCATGTTTAAGAATAAATATATCACTATAGACACGAACAGATAGTATCATAATTCATGAAGTTATAATGTTTTTATAACCAGATGACTGACTATGTTCTCCGAGTTAGATAGCCTTTCAAAAAGTTCAAAAATAAATACTAAATGAAACCTCAAAATACCGAACCAACCTGATCATTTGAGGAAAGGTAATCAAAAGCATGAGTGACAACTGCAAGCTTCTCATTGAAACCGGACGCAGTCAACACTGGTCCATCTAGTGAAAACACATGTTTCTGCAATAAAAACGATTTAGAAGTGCGCACATACTTCACAGGACGAGTACAGATCGTCATAAGTTAAGATCACACAAAAAAAAGTTTAAAATTCAATAAGTTCACACTTATCAACCCTTTAAACCTATAGACCTTTTATGTTCGGCTATTGAAAATAAATAAAAAACATGTAAATAAGATATGATGAATGTGCAAGCAACCTGCAAACCACCATCAGAAAAGATGCGAAGATAGTTCAAACTAGTTACTGCAGCAACCCAAGCAGCGCCAAGTGCAACAACCTTCACTTCTTCTCCTTCAAAGCGCATAGACCACTGCAAAAATTTTAAAGAGTGAGAATATGGTAAGATTTCACATCATGCAGAGTATTAATCATAGGATCTGGAATGTTGCCTGTCCTAGTAACAAAGCAAAACTAAAAGTAATGTAATTAAATATCTTCTTTTATATACATTTTCTTCTATAAAAATAATCAGTGAATTTTTCAACTAGGTTAAGCAAGTAATCTAACCTCGCTATTGTTGGCCCAGCTACTAAATGGGCGATACATGAGGGTGCTCATGTTCTTCTCCCCCTTACAAGGATTTGCAAAGACGCCCCCATTCTCACTCAATGCTGCCATTGTGAATCCAAAATGATCAGTCATTGAAGGAACTCGTGGAGTGCTTCCAGTATCATGAAAATCAATCTGTGACAAAGACATGCCAACTCATTAATCTATGCTAGAATTGATTTTATTAACTGAAATTTACAAAGGGATGATGGTAACCCAGATGAAAGCTAAGCTTGAACTATCAACACTTTTTATGCATTGAATCACCTCAATATGGGAGTATCCATCGTGTTCAATAGAGGTTATACATCCAAGCATATTGTAGCATAAGAAACGTCTTTTCCCTGGCTGCAAAGGAGTAGATCCTGGTTGAAATGCCTCCGGCATCTTTGCCTTAGATGTTACCATGGTGCCTTTAACTCCCAGATTCTTACTATCCAAATTTTCCTTGCTTGATCGATTTCGTTTATTGTGAGAACCAACCTTCGGATACAATGCAATTTCCTCACATTCATTCTCACCTAAATTTTCCTCACTCAAAGAATGTTTACGCAATCTTTTCCTGCTGGTTGGCTCAGACTCCTCATTACTATTTTCACCAATATCACTCAAGCTTCCACTTGCACTATTTTCACGATCCTCCTCATCAAACAAAAGAACCCCATTGCTCTTGTATTTCACAGGTATATCCTCAGTTGGGGACTTCATAGACGAAGGAATAACATTGTCCCAAATACCATACTTCCCCATAACATCCACAACAGCCAAAGCGTTTCCAATTGGCTTCCACGCCATGCAACACACTATTTCATCAAACCTCTGTCTGTCAATGTCCTGCTTCCTACTAACATCCCAGATCAGAACCTGCCTGTCTAAACCAGAGGTAGCAATGTACTTGCCATTGGGAGACCAACACAAGAAACATATTGGCCGTATGTGGTCTCCTCTCAAAGAAAACAACTTCTCAGCAGTGTCCCTGTCATACATTACAACATCATTTTTCAAACCAGGAACGGCTAAGGTCTCACCATCAGGACTCCAGCAAAGAACATTCATAGCTGAAATATCTAGTCCAGTGTCAGGAGCTATGCCTTTGAGGTTATGAATGATTTTCCCAGACTGAAGCTCCCACAAAATAACAGTTCCAGTTGAATCCATAGAGGCTAAGTATTCCCCGTTAGGGTCAAAAGCCAAGCCAGTGACAGACCCTTTATGTCCTTTAAGAACCCTAGTAATGGTACCATCAAATGTATTAATAAGCTTGATACCCTCATCATCACCAGCAGCAGCCACCATGCTCCCTGATTTGTTAAATGCCAGGGAGCGTATTGGAAGTGTAAACCTTGTAATATTTCTCTCAAACTCTCCACCTGCCAAGCATCAACCCTAAAATCCATTAAAATCTAAACATAAAAACAAGTGTCTAAAGTTTTTAAAACAATGGCAAAACGAGCATGAAATTGAGTTAAGTGTATCGGGAAGAGCTTATGAAAAAAACTGTTTATAAGCTGTATTAGTCATATTTAGAAAAAGTCTACAAAATAGCTAAAGAACTTCGTTTAACTTATTGAATAAATCCGTATTAACTTGTGTAGCTAAATGTACCCTTAACATATAGGGGCCTTGTACCAGTCCAAAATGCAATTGGTCAATCTTTTTTTTGCTGGATCCAATTCGTTCAGTTCTACTACTGGTAAGAAATAAAATATTCAGTTACTCACTAACCACAAGAAGAAACGTTTGGGTAAAATTTATAAAAAATGAAGTCTATTGTAATGCCTTCACATACATTTCTAACCTGTTTTAGTCCCTAAAATTTTGAATGGTAGTGATTATACGCGGGTGGATGAACTAAAATGACTAATTTATAAGTGTAACGCCTAAAATGCAAAAAGATTGTATAGAAATGAGTAATTAAACCCAAATAAAAACATCCTGGAAGAAATTACAAGAATGTTGTATGCCATACACAATTTGAAATAGTAGAAGTCCATATTCAATTGAAGAAATGTTGTTGCTTAATCCAATTGGTTCAGTTCACATTGACGGGGTTCAAAGAGAAAAGAATAGAGTACCGGGGAACTTGTAGAGTTTGACGGAACGATCAATGGATCCGGAAGCGAGGCAAGTGGAATTGGGGCTGAGAGCCAAGGCAGTGACGCCGTCGCGGTGGTGGCGGAGGATTTTGGGAGAGATGGAGGGAGAAAGGGGGTCGTGGATACAGATGGAGATGTCGGAAGAGGAAGCGGTAACCAAATGAGTGGCTTGCTGGTCCCACAGAACGGAGCAGAAAGACGCGCGCCCTCCAATGGCACCGTGTGCCTCCCTTAACTTCACCGACCGGACCTTCATGGCGCCTTCCTAAACGGTTCGCTTTGGCGCGAAAAGGAGGAGGAAGAAGAAGAAGAAGAAGAATGAGGTTTAGTTTGAGGGAAGTGAGAGAAGGGAATGAATCTAAATATAAACCAGAACCCTCAACTCAAGCTCAATTCTTTTGGGCGCCAAAATAGGGTTTGTGTTTTTGGAACTTGGCGGGAGTGATAGTAACTATTTTTTTTACAAAGAATTGGGCTTCGCTTCCAATGATCTCCAACATAGGCTTCGTTATGGGGTTTAGGGTTTATTGACTTCTAAATTATGAAATCAAACTTGGGAATGGTATTCAGATTATATGATCTATAATCAATTAGTTTTTTATTAATTTCAAAGATAATTATAGAATTTGAAAGTTAACATTAATGACTTTTGCATTCTAAAATACAAATTTCAATGTGTAATCTAAAATAATATAAAATTTGTATTATAAATTGTCCAATTCAAAATACAGTATATTGTGGATGGTAAAATCTAAAATAAAAAATTATATTTCGAATTACACGAAATTTGTATTCTAAATTGTACCATCTAAAATAAAGATTTGTAATAATTATACCGTCTAAAATATAAATTTGTATTGTGGATAATAGAATTTGGAATCAATAATTTTAGTAATTTTGAAAATACAGGGTGAAGGAGGAAAACATAAGGGTGCAGGAAGATATTATTGGATTTGTTCCAAATATTTTGGGCTTTTATTTTTAGGTCATTGGCTGATTCTTCCTACACCTCCATACCTTCTTCTCTCACCTCCATAGATTTTCGTATTTTAAAAAATGTCCTTCTGTAATATTCTGGATTACATAATCCGGAAGTCATTTTTCAAATTTGTAATTAGCTTCCGGATTATACAATCCGGAATTTTTTTTTCAGATGCATGATTACTTTCCAGATTATATAATTCGGAAGTCTTTTTTAACTTCGGGATTATGTAATCCAGAAGTCTTTTTTCAAATGCGTTTCTGGATTACATAATCTGGAAGTTATTCTATGGGGTGGCACAAGAAGGATAAAAATGTATTTTCATGTTGTGTATGGAGGTGCCAGAAGAAGAAATGGAGGTGCATGAAGAAACAGTCTAGTTCATTTTGTTTTTTGTTTTTTGTTTTTTGTTACTCACCACCATTGTTTAGGCCCAACGCACGTTTTTATATATACACCAGTTTTGCTATTTTAAAAAGACGCTCTGGTCCCATTCATTAGCCTAGCACGTATCTTTATATATAAACCAATATTGTTTTTTAAAAGAAAAAAGCTCAGGGCCCATTCATTCGGCCCATAATATTTTCTATTGGCCATCCCTTTTCATTTATACACCCACCAGTTTTTATTTTCTTTTAAAAAATGTTTTTGTTATTTGCCATGTGTTTCTTACATATAGAGTCACCAAAAAAAAATTAAAATTAAAAGTAAAATTAAAAGTAAAATTAAAAATAAATAAAAATATAATTTTGGGACTAAGTTTATACACCCAAATAAATTTTAGATACTTGTATGACTGCATACCTCATCTCATTTAATTAACTATGAATCTTTGAAAAAAGTATATGAATAATTACGCATCATCTCCTATCCAATACATTTTTTCTAAAATAAATATGTTTTTTTTTTCAAATAAAATTTACGTAAACAATCAATATTATTGATGAATAGTTTATTAATTTGTTTACTGTATAATTCATAAAGAGTATTAAGCATAATCTTTCTCAACGTCATATACTACAATCAGCATAAATTATAAAAAACCTAAAATCCTACAAAATATTAAAATTTCAAAACTAAAAATTATTAACAGAACGAGTAGTTTTGGTGAGAACTATGTAATTCATTATTTTCCATTGTGAATGGAAATATATAGGAGTAAGTTCAATAGTTCACTTTTTCAAAACAAAATTATCCCTTAGTATTATATAATTCCTTGTTTTCTATTGTGAATAGAAATATGTAGGAGAAGGTCAATTCTTGTCGGGTTTAGGGTTTACTTTTAATCAACATATATTTTATCTTTTAGAACTACCTAATTCCTAATTTTCAATTGTGAATATTATCTTTGGTTTTTTTATGCATTTTTGTTTTTTTTTGGGAAAAAATAAAAATTCATGAAAACCATTTTCATCTTGTATATTTATTTTAAAGTACAGGCTTAGAATAAGCATTGTAGGTCTTAAGACCTTCCCTACATGTAATCGGCTATCATATCCTAAATATGGTTTCACAAACTATTTGATGGAGGAGGGCCAAGCACACATCACCATGGAAGCCAAGACCCAAGACTAGACCGTGATGAACGTCTAGACTCAAGAAGGGAGCGTCTAGGACATGATGAAGGGAGGCTACACATGGAGCGTCTAGGAGGAGGCCTAGACCGTCTAGGACCTATTACAAGGTCAATGGCTAAGCACATTCACGCC